>Ga0307515_10000341_pt1 | contig 115360 bp, 91 predicted proteins | sample 17_EM_MG_FD_194513 | JGI IMG/M metagenome (GOLD analysis project Ga0307515, IMG submission 194513) | Populus trichocarpa ectomycorrhiza microbial communities from riparian zone in the Pacific Northwest, United States - 17_EM | ecosystem: Host-associated > Plants > Roots > Unclassified | place...
AAACGACAAAAGATAACCCGAAATCCTATAATCTTTTAATCCTAAGAATCCTAGTACTGACAATAATTTGGATTCCGGAAGCCTGCTTTGCAGCCGCCACCATTGTCTTAGACCAGGATTTTTAGGATTGAAGGATGATATGATGATCCGAATACCAGTAGCGCGATAAACGACAAACGACGAACAATAACCCGAAATCCTATAATCTCTTAATCCTAAAAATCCTAGTACTGACAATAATTTGGATTCCGGAAGCCCGCCTTACAGCCGCCACCATTGTCTTAGACCAGGATTTTTAGGATTGAAGGATGATGTGATGACCCGATAACCAGTAGCGCGATAAACGACAAAAGATAACCCGAAATCCTATAATCTTTTAATCCTAAAAATCCTGGTAACACACAATAGCCATCAACCCGAAAAAAAATTTAAAAAAAGCGGTAACAATTTCATAAGCCCTGTATCAAAAGGGAAATATTAAAAAATCAATTATGAAAAAGTTGCGCTTTACCATCGTTTTATTACTCGCTGTCACTGCATTGTCTGCCCAGCAAACCGCTTTTACAACGGAAGTGGTGGGTAAAGGACAACCGGTATTGTTGTTTCCGGGTTTTACCTGTACCGGCGAAGTATGGAAAGAAACCGTGGACCTGCTCTCTGTAAACCACGAATGCCATATATTCACTTTTGCCGGCTTTGGTGGCGTTCCGCCGATAGGATCTCCCTGGCTGGCAGTTATTAAGACGCAGGTTATTGAATATGTTAACAGGCTGAAACTGAAAAATCCCGTTATCATTGGCCATAGTATCGGCGGTACACTGGGCCTGTGGCTGGCAGCGTCGGAAACCACTATGTTTAAAAAACTAGTCATCGTAGATGCATTGCCTGCCATCGGCGCGTTGTTGATACCCAATTTTAATGCAGATTCCATTCAGTACAATAACCCATACAGCAAACAATTGCTGGTGATGGAGAAAGACAAATTCACCGCCATGGCTAAACAATCGGCCGCTTTTATGAGCCTCAATAAAACAAAACATGAACAACTGATTAACTGGGCCATTGCGGCAGACAGACCTACGTATGTGAACGGGTACACAGATTTGCTTAAACTGGACCTGCGCAAAAGCATTGCCGGCATAACCATACCGGTTGTAATACTGGCAGCTACTTATCCCGATAAAAAAATAATAGAGCAGACTTACAACGCACAATACCAGCAGCTGCCTGCAAAAACCTTTTTTTATGCAGATAATTCCGCTCATTTTATCATGTTTGATCAACCCGCCTGGTTCCTGGAAAAAATAAAAGAAAATGTAAACTAAGTTGAATAAAGAAGCGCAGTTCAATATCATTTACCAGCAGCATTACACCAAAGTTTTCAGGTTGTGCAAAGGATATTTTAACGGAGATGAAGACATGGCCGCAGACGCCACGCAGGAAGCATTTATAAAAATATGGCAAAACCTGGAGGGCTTCCGTAATGAATCGGCCATCAGCACTTGGATATACCGGATTTCCGTTAACACTTGTCTGCTGCACCTGCGAAAACCTTCTTCAAAAAAAGAAACCAGGCTTACTGAACTGTACGAACGGGCAACGGAAAATTATAATACGCAAACAGACCAGCAACTCAGTAAAATGTATGGCTGCATTCAGCAGCTCGATGAAACCGGCAAAATGATTATACTGATGGTGCTGGAAGGAGTCGGTTATGAAGAGGTGGCGGAGATTGCCGGTATTACCGAAGACACATTGCGGGTAAGAATACACCGTATTAAAAAAACGCTTTCAAATTGTGTACAACATGGAGGAATTTGACAGCTTACAGCAATCATGGAATCAACAGGCAGTGGCAACACCACCGCCGTTTGAAACGTTGCTGAACAGTGCTGAAAAAAATACCAGAGCACTAAAAGCAAAACACCGGTGGACCACCTTTATACTTTCCACGCTGGTAGTGTTGCTTACCTGGTTCTTTGGTTACTCGGCTGGTTTTTCACTTAACAGGGGATCTGCCGGGTTTTTATTTATGATACTTTCCATACTGTTGCGTATACTGCTGGAAATAGTAAGTTACCGGGCGTTTAATAAAATACCGGTAAGCAAAAGTTTTACGGATTATACGGCGCAGGTAACCCGGTTTTACGCGCGCAGGAAAAAAATACACTACCTGTTTACACCGGGCATATTATTGTTGTACATCACGGGGTTCATTCTTTTATTGCCGGCCTTCCGCGCAAATGTATCGGCAGGTTTTTATACTTATATCCTGGTTTCGGGCGGCCTGTTTTTTATCGTGTTCGGCTGGATAATTTTCCGGCAGATAAAAAAAGAACTGCTGTTGCTCGATTTTTTAAAAAATATACGATGAGGTTCAACTAAAAAGAAAGCCATGACGCAGGGCCATGGCTTTCTTTTTATTATTATAATAACCGGGAATCTTAACTGCCCAGTTTCCAGCCTTCGCGGTAAGTACGTCTTACGTATTGATTGGCTTCATCGTAATTGGTAATCTTCATATTTTCGGCATCCCACAGCAATTTCTTACGGCCGGGAAAACCTTTACCATCTGCGCCTTTGGTAATATAACTTCTCAAAGCCAGGTTACCCATAAGAATGGTTTCTGTGAGTGGGCCTGCATAATCAAAATTAGAACTGGTTTCTGCTTTTCCATATCCGGAGATGCAGGCGTTTACCCATTGCAGGTAGTGGCCTTCGGGTACGCGCGCCAGCGTTTGCGGTATATTAAGCTCTTTTGTTTTTGATGTTGGCAACAAGGTTGGGTTGGCGCCATAGCATTCGCACATGATCTTGCCTTTGGTACCGGTAATGATAACACCGCCGTCCGAGCCGCCCATTTTTTCGTCGGGGCCCAGTTCGTCTGGTCTTTCCGGTACAATGCCACCATCCATCCAGTAAAGTTTTACATCGGGCTTACCATTTTTCATCGGGAATTTCAGTTTCACAGATGATGAAATGGGACAGCTTTCCGGATAATAGGCAGCATTCCACATTTTTTCAAACACAGCACCTTCGCTGCATTCTACTTCTGAAGGGTAGCCCAATCCAACTACTTTAAATGCGGGGTCTATCAGGTGGCAACCCATATCTCCCAATGCACCGGTGCCATATGCCCAGTAACCGCGCCAGTTAAAGGGCAGGAATTCTTTGTGGTATTCTTCAAATTTGGCGGGCCCCAGCCATAGATCCCAATCCAGTTCTTTTGGTATTTCGTCTTTCCCCTTTGGATTACCCATGCCCTGTGGCCAAACCGGCCGGTTGGTCCAAACATGAATAGACGTGGCGTCGCCGATGGTGCCGGCATTGTACCATTCGCGCATCTGACGAACTCCGTCTCCGGAAGCGCCCTGGTTGCCCATTTGTGTAACCACTTTATATTGGCGCGCTGCCTGCGTAAGCATACGGGCTTCGTAGATATCATGGGTCATGGGTTTTTGCACATACACATGTTTTCCTCTCTGCATGGCAGCCATGGCAGCTACGGCATGTACATTATCTGGTGTTGAAACGGAAACCGCATCGATGTTTTTAGCTTCCTTGTCGAGCATTTCACGCCAGTCTTTATAATATTTTGCTTTGGGAAAACGCTTCACAGATTCAGCGGCCTGGCGGTCATCCACATCGCACAAAACGGCAATATTGGCTTTGGGACTTTTTGAAAATTCCCTCAGATCGCTGTTGCCTTTTCCGCCAACACCGATGCCGGCAATGGTCAGTGTGTCACTTGGCGCTATAAAACCCCGGCCCAGCACATGGCGCGGTACTATAAAAAAACTACCTGCGGCAAGCGATGCATTACGGATGAATTTTCTCCGGGATGTATCCTGCTTATTTTGTTTCTTATGGCTCATAACAAAGTATTTAGATTTTAGTATTAAGTATTAAGACAACTATAAAGTACTTAGATTTTAGTATTAAGTATTAAGACATCGCAGCATCTGGAGAGTATTTAGATTTTAGTATTAAGTATTAAGACACGTATAAAGTACTTAGATTTTAGTATTAAGTATTAAGACACCGCGCATAGGGTATTTAGATTTTAGTATGGAGTATTAAGACATCGCAGCTTCTGGAGTGTATTAAGATTTTCAGTATGGAGTATCAGGACCCGCCGAAGTCTCTGTACTCTGTACTCTATACTATATACTCTAAACCAATGAAGCTTCCAGTCCGATGCTGGTATTTAATAATTTACTGATGGGGCAATTTGCTTTGGCATCTTCCGCGCATTCTTTGAATTTAGCGGCGTCAATACCGGGTACTTTTGCATGGAGAACAATATTAGACGAGGTAATGGTGCCATCATCGAGCGATACGGTGGCTGTGGCTTCCAGCGATTCCGGCGTAAAGCCTGCAGCGCCCAGCACAAAACTTAATTTCATGATAAAACAGCTGGCATGTGCGGCAGCCACCAGTTCTTCGGGATTGGTGCCCACCCCCTGCTCAAACCTTGATTTGTACGAATACTGTGTTTTGTTGAGTGTTGTACTTTGTGTAGTTACATTACCGCTGCCGTCTTTACCAGAACCGTTCCAAACGGCTGTTGCTGTACGTTTCATTTGTTAACTAATTTTATTGTTGAAAAAAAGATGCTATGGACAAAATAACCTGGGCCGATTTCGAAAAAATAGATATCAGAACCGGAACAATAACGGAAGTTAGTGATTTTCCAAAAGCCAGAAACCCTTCTTTCCAATTAAAAATTGATTTTGGCGAACTGGGAATAAAAAATTCTTCCGCGCAAATAACTGCACATTATAAAAAGGAAGATTTACTGGGGAAACAGGTGGTGGCAGTGGTTAATTTTCCCCCCAAACAAATCGCACATTTTTTTAGTGAATGCCTCGTACTGGGTGTGTATACAGCAGAAAAACAAGTAATTTTATTGCAACCGGCGCAAACGGTTGCCAATGGAATGAAAATAGGCTGACCATGCAAGACAGTTACAGTACATACTATGCTTCACCCATTGGTAATATACGGATAACCTGCACTGGTAACTGTATTACCGAAGTCCATTTCCTGGATAAAAACGAGACAATACCCCCGCCGGCGGCTACTTCACCAATATTGCAGCAATGCCTGGAAGAACTCATAGAATATTTTCAGGGACAAAGAAAAAAATTTGAGGTGCCGGTCCACCAGCAGGGTACGGTATTCCAGGAACGGGTATGGAATGAATTGTTAAACATTCCGTTTGGCAAAACCATTTCTTATTTAACACTGGCGAAAAGACTGGGCGATCCAAAGGTCATCCGGGCAGCAGCATCCACGAATGGTAAAAACAATATCGCCATCATTGTGCCCTGTCACCGCGTAATAGGTTCGAACAATGACCTGGTGGGATATGGCGGTGGTCTATGGAGAAAAAAATGGCTGCTTGAACTGGAAACAAAAATTACTTATGGCGTTCAGACGTTGTTCTGAGAATTGTGTTGGGTGTTAGGTGCTGTGTGATGTGTAGCGTGAGGCGTCAGGCGTCAGGCGTTCGTGACTCATTTGCGAATTAAAATCTGCGAAGTTTCGAAGATAATAACGCTTTGCCCATTACTCAAATACATAGCACACAAAACACAACACACAACACAATGCCGAAGTGAGTAAAAGCCTAACCATACAAACTGGTGATATCACAAAAATGAAAGTGGATGCCATTGTAAATGCTGCCAATACTTCCCTGCTGGGTGGCGGCGGTGTTGATGGCGCCATTCACCGTGCGGGCGGTCCCGCCATACTGGAAGCCTGTATGAAAATAAGAAATAAACAGGGCGGTTGCGCCGTGGGTGAAGCAGTGATCACCACTGGTGGAAACCTGCCGGCAACCTATGTAATCCATACAGTAGGCCCGGTTTGGAACGGCGGCCAGTCAGACGAAATTAATTTGCTTGAAAATGCCTACCGCAACAGTCTGCAGCTGGCTGCAAGCCACGGCCTCAGCAGCATTGCTTTCCCCAATATCAGCACAGGCATCTATCATTTTCCAAAACAACTGGCAGCACAAACTGCTGTAAGGGCCGTAAAAAAGTTTATCGCCGTCAATGCCTTGCCGGAAAAAATTATTTTTGTTTGTTTTGATGAGGAGAACGCCGGAATATATAGGAATCTGTTGTAGAAAGGTGAAAGGTGGAAGGTTTAAGGCGTGAGGCATAAAAAGGTTGGGGGTGGAAGGTCTAAGGCGTGGGGTTAAAAACCATAATGAAGCCATCGGTATTTAGTCAGCACTTATAAAATACTATTTTTTATAAACCTATTCTTGCAAAGCAAACGCCTCCACCTTACACCATACACCTTAAACCTTACACCTTCTTAAACACATAACACCCAACACAACACCTTAAATCAGGTCACCCGAAGTAAAAGATAGCGGCAGCAGCATACTGGCTTTTTCAATAATGATTACTTTACCGTCCATGCCGCCCAGTATCAGTCGTATGGGATTGTGTACACGTTGTTCATACTCCTGGAGACTCTGGCGGCAAATACCGCAGGGCGCAATTGGATGGTCGCTCTTTACCGTGTTGCTGCGGTAACTGATGGCCATTGATTCGATGGGTATACCGGGATGCATGCTGGCGGCAGCAGAGAGCAATACCCTTTCTGCGCAAATACCCACCGGGTAGGAAGCATTTTCCTGGTTGGTGCCTTTTACAATTTCTCCATTCATAAGTCTGGCAGCCGCACCCACAAAAAATTTTGAATACGGTGCGTAAGCCGATTTGGATGTTTCTTTGGCATGCTGCAGTAACCAGGCATCTTCCTTATTGAGATCGTCTATAGTATTGTAGACTTCGTAACTGAAATTGTAAGCGGCTTTGTTCATGGAACTATTTTAAATTTTGAATTTTAAATTTTAAATGCACAAGTATCATCAACAAACAAATTTCGACAATTACTACAATATTCAACACTTAACACACAACACTTAAAACAATTTTCTAACACAACACTTAAAACAATTTTCTTCAACCAATTTTCTTCAAACAATTTAAAATACAAAATTTAAAATTTAAAATAATCTTTAGTGTATTCTCCGGAAAAGCCTGCTCCATCTTACTCCATGTTCCCAACTCATCCAGATAAGCCATGCCTCTCCTACCACATGGTCTTCAGGAACAAACCCCCAGAAGCGGCTGTCCTGTGAACCATGCCGGTTATCGCCCATCATCCAGTAATAATTCATTTTAAAAGTATACTGCGTGGCCACTGCCCCGTTGATATACAGTTTACCGTCTTTCCATTCAGATGTATTGTGCTCGTACACATTGATGATACGGCTGTAAATGGAATAATTTTCCGGCGTAATGGTTAAGCTGACATCTTTTTTGGGCACCCAGAGCGGACCGTAATTATCCAGCATCCAGGATGAATGAATGGTATCGTACGGGAAACTGGGATGGATTGGATCCATGTGCAGTTGTATGCTTTTTACCAGGCCACTCTTCAGCATTTTTTCTTTTGCGTCATTGGTAAGCAGTATTTTATAATAGTTCTTGCCTTTGTCTGTTAATGTTTCCATTTCTCCTTTGTCGTAGTCAACATCGTACTCTTCTTTCATAGCGGTTTGGTCCAGCACCTGCCCATTGGTCTCTATATCATAATTCATTTCCGATTTGGGGGGAAACGGAACCGCCGCACCGTTAATAAAAAGTGTTCCGTCTTTTAGCTGGATACTATCGCCCGAAATGGCCACGCAGCGTTTCACATAATTTTCCCTTTTATCAACGGGCCTCACCACCAGCGGGTAGTCTTCGGGGTGCGAAAGAATGATTTGTTTGCCGGCTTCCATATTGCCCTGGCCAATGCGTGTAGCAACCTGGTAATAAGGATCGGCCGATAAATATTCTTCTTTATTGATCATGGTATCGCCCGCAGGAAAATTAAACACTACAATATCATTTCTTTTTACAGCGCTCGGAAACCAGCGTGTATAAGGGATTTTTATCCACTCCACATAAGAGCTTCTTAAACCGCCGGGCAGGGTGGCGTGTACAAAGGGAACAGATAAAGGAGTATTGGGTATGCGAGGTCCGTAGGTTAATTTGCTTACAAAAAGGAAATCATTGATCAGCAATGTTTTTTCCATGGAGCCGGTAGGTATGGTATATGCCTCAAAAATAAAAGTGCGTATGAGCGTGGCCGCTACTACCGCAAATACACCGGCGTCAATCCATTCGCGTGCAGCTGATTTCTTATAATTTTTTTTCACGGCATCCGGACCAATATAACGTGTGTCTTTATGCGCCGCCATCCAGGGAAAATAAAACATGGGCAGAAAAGCAGCCATTGCATGCGAACCCAGCGAAAACTTGCCAAACAGTTTTACCCATTCTATAAATATACCCAGGGTTATAAACCAGCCTGCAATGGGTATCAGCTGCAGCACTGCCCAGTATTTGGGCCGCTGGGCTTTTTCCTGCATCACCCAGGTATTGTAAAAAGGGACAAAAGCCTTCCAGGCCGGGATGCCTGCTTTTATGAATAATTTATACAAACCATAAGAAGGCAGCATAACCAGTAAGAAAGCAATCAGGTAGATAACAAATAAATCGTGTGCGGGCATTGGTGTAATTTTAAATTCCGGCAAAAATACCATTCTCCGATATATGACACTAATATAAAAATTGGCCATACCGGGCTAAAAACCACCTGTAAGTCGCTGTTTTATAATAAATATTACAATAGCCGGGAAAAATATATTTTTGGTGCCGGTATGCCTTTGCGGGCGCAGTCCGCCTGGCAACCATTGTTGCCCCTGCCGGCTATGGCAGGAACGTTTTTTAATAAGCCGGATCTGTTGATTAAACCCTTTTACATGCATCATTTTACCATTCGTGATGTTGAAAACCTGAGCGGCATCAAGGCCCACACCCTGCGTATGTGGGAACAACGCTATGGGCTTTGTGTTTGTAAACGGAAAGTAAGTCAGCACCGGTATTACGACAACGAAGATTTGAAATACATTCTCCGGATAGCCTACCTCTACCACAATGGCTATCGTATATCGCGCATTGCGGCGCTGTCGGCCGGTGAGATCACCCGGCTGGCTTCACAATCCATTAACAAAGATGAGTACAGTATACTGGTAAATGAACTGGTGGAATGCGGGTTGGATTATAACGGGGTGCAGTTTGAAAAAATGCTGAGGCAGCTTACTACATCAATGGGTCTCGAAAAAAGCCTGGAGCGCGTGGTATATCCTTTCTTAGAAAAAATTGGCCTGCTCTGGATGACCGGTCATGTGGTACCGGCACAGGAACATTTTTGCAGCTATCTTATTCAGAAAATGATCATTGCTTCCATAGACGGCTTACCGTCACCACGCCATAACAATAAATACAGGGTACTTTTATTCACGCCAAAAGGCGAAATGCACGACCTTCCATTGCTGTTTGTACAATACATTTTAAAAAAGAAAGGAATTAAAACAACCATGCTTGGTAAAAACTGCAGCAATGAAATGATAGCTTATTGCTGCGAACACCAGCAAATAACCCATTTGTACCTGCATTTTATCACCAATTTTACCAATGCCGGTGCAGGGGCGTATATCGGCAACCTATCCACGCAGTTTGCCGCCCAGCAGATACTTGCTTCCGGGGCTGCACTGGAAGTACTTACAGCATTGCCCTCCAACGTACGCTTGTTGCGTACGCCGCAGGAAGTAATTGCGCTTCAGTTACAGGATTAAATTATTTTTTGGGGATTACATTGCTCACAATATCTTCCCGGGTAATGGTTTTACCGCTCAGTATCACCAGCCGCTCCACCACGTTCCTGAGCTCCCTGATATTGCCGCTCCAGTTGTATTCTTTTAATTCGTCCAGCGCATTGCTGTCGATTCCTTTTTTTGAAATGCCATATTCTGTACAAATATCTTCCAGGAATTTATCGGCCAGCAACGGAATATCGTCTTTGCGATCATTCAATGAAGGCACATGTATCAGAATTACACTCAGGCGGTGATAGAGATCGAGCCGGAAACTTCTTTCATCCACTTCTTTCAGCAGATCTTTGTTGGTGGCGGCTATAACGCGTACGTCTACAGTTATATCTTTATCGGCCCCCACCCTGGTTATTTTTGCTTCCTGCAGCGCGCGCAATACTTTGGCTTGCGCGCTCAGGCTCATATCTCCAATTTCATCCAGGAACAAGGTACCGCCATTGGCCTGTTCAAATTTGCCGATGCGTTGTTTGATAGCGGACGTAAATGAACCTTTTTCGTGTCCAAACAATTCGCTTTCTATTAGTTCGCTGGGTATGGCTGCGCAGTTTACTTCTACCAGCGGTCCGGCAGAACGGCTGCTTTTTTCATGCAACCAGCGGGCCACCAGTTCCTTGCCAACCCCGTTTTCTCCCGTAATAAGTACACGGGCTTCGGTAGGCGCCACTTTTTCGATGGTATCTTTTATTTTTTTGATCGGCGCCGATTCTCCAATCATTTCCTGCACCCTTGCCACCCGGCGTTTCAGCACCTTTGTCTCCGTTACCAGGTTGGTCTTATCCATGGCATTGCGGATGGTGATCAGCAGCCGGTTCAAATCGGGTGGTTTGGAAATATAATCGTAGGCGCCTTTTTTTACGGCTTCCACCGCAGTTTCTATGGTACCATGACCTGAAATCATAATAATGGGTACATCGGGGTTTATCTCACGCGCCCGCTCCAGGAATTCGATACCGTCCATTTTGGGCATCTTGATATCGCACAATACTACGTCATAGGCCTTGTCTTTGAACCTTTTGAGCGCTTCTTCACCGTCACCCGCTTCGTCCATCTTGTATCCTTCATATGAAAGGATTTCACCCAGGGTTTTACGGATTGCTTTTTCATCGTCAATTATCAGAATATTCGACATGCGGATTATTTGTTGAGGGGCAAAAGTAGCGAATAATGCAGGAAGTTGAAAGCGGAATCATGGAGCGGATAAACAACAACACAGGGGGCGGCCTGGTTACAAAGGCATTATGGTTTTTAAATTAATTGTATGGATTTGTGCCACAAAAACGAAGGGCCATAACTGGTTAGCCCGCTGAAATTTTGATATTCTTTAACAACGGTATCCTGTGCTTTTATTGCAAGTGGGCATCTACGGCATAAACCAACCGTATGTTGCCCATTCCATTGCTGATGCTGTTCTTATTTTTATTTGGATGTTCAGATAGCATAAAACCAACCAACAGTAACCTTGAAGCTTCCCCGCCCGGCACTGGCATCAACCCCTATTCTACCATTGCCGCCATACCATTGCCCGAAGGTTATACCCGCCTAGATGTGGCAACGGGTTCTTTTGCTGGCTGGTTACGGCATTTACCCCTGAAGAAAAACAAGATGGTATATGCGTACAATGGTGAGCCAAAAGCCAACCAGCACGCTCAGTTTGCCGTGATTGATATCAGCACCGGTAACAAGGATTTGCAGCAATGTGCTGATGCCGTAATGCGGTTGAGGGCCGAATACCTGTACAGCCAGAAAAGATTTGCCGAAATAGATTTTACCGATAACAACCACACCCACTATCGTTTACCCGCTGGTGCCGGCCGTGCGTTGTTTGATCAATACCTGGAAAAAGTGTTTGCCTATTGCGGCACTGCTTCACTCGAAAAACAGTTGACGGCCCTTACTGATAACCGTCAGTTGGAACCGGGCGATGTTTTGATAAAAGGGGGCTCGCCCGGCCATGCCATGCAGGTTGTAGATGCCGCCATCAATAAAGAAGGGAAATTGATTTTTCTGCTGGCACAAAGTTATATGCCGGCGCAGGACATGCACGTGGTGGTTAATCCCGCCAATGACAAATTCAGCCCCTGGTACCCGGTAGACGACAGCCCCATTATTGAAACACCCGAATGGGTTTTCAAAAAAAACAATTGGCGAAAATGGCCAGTATATTGACCATCAATTAATTATATTTTTTATTTGATATTTTTAAATTAAAAAACAGGGCCTTCGGACTTGACAAAGCCAGGTTTAGCTATTATTTTTGTGTATATCCGTTAAAAAACTAAAAACAATTCCCTATGAATGTAAAACTAGTACCCCAGCGTTCGGTTGCTGATTACAACGTTTGGCAATTAGCCAGCAGGCTTATTTTACTGGCAGGCATATTAATGGCATATAGTTATTGCTTCCTGCTTACCATCAAATCAATCATTAAGACATTTTCATAACGTATACCGGTTTCCAGTTGCCCCTTCTACCCTGACAGGTGGTTGAAACTATATCCTTAACCGATATATTCAATTATATACAGGACCAGATGGCATGGGCCAAAAACAAAAGCCCCCGTTTACAGCGGGGGCTTTTAATTTCATTATCTGTCCTTTATCCGGTGATGAGAAATTTTATTTTTTTACATACATCACTTCCTTTACCAGCTTTACCGTTCTTCCCACATCGGGCAATGCCAGTGCAACCAGGTTGGGTGCATAATGAAGTGGGGCGTCTGCAGCGGTGATGCGGCGTATGGGTGCATCCAGGTAATCGAAGCCTTCTTTCTGTATACGGTAGGCAATTTCTGAAGAGATGGATGCAAAAGGCCATTGTTCTTCAATAATCACCAGGCGGTTGGTTTTCTTTACACTTTCCAGGATGGTCATCCAGTCCAGCGGGCGGATGGACCTCATATCTATGACTTCTGCGCTGATGTTTTCTTTTTCCAGTTCTGCAGCCGCGCCCAGGGCCACTTTCATCATTTTATTCCAGGAAACAATGGTTACATCGCGGCCTGCTTTTTTTATATCGGCTTTTCCGATGGGGATATAATATTCTTCTTCCGGCACCTCACCTTTCTCTCCGTACATCACCTCGCTCTCCATAAAAATGACGGGGTCTTCTTCATAGCGGATAGCTTGTTTCAGCAGTCCCTTTGCATCGTAGGGGTTACTGGGCGAAATCACTTTAAGGCCCGGTATATTGGCATAATAGCTTTCAAAAGCGGTGGAATGTTGTGCACCCAGTTGTCCGGCAGAACCATTCGGTCCCCTGAAAACGATGGGGCACGATACCTGGCCGCCACTCATGGCCAGCATTTTTGAAGCGGTATTCAATATCTGGTCAAGCGCCAGTACGGCGAAATTCCAGGTCATGTATTCAACGATAGGACGCAATCCCTGTTGGGCAGCGCCTACTGCCACACCTGTAAAACCGAGTTCAGAGATGGGTGTATCGATGACTCTTTTGGGACCAAATTCATCCAGCATACCCTGCGTTACCTTATAGGCGCCATTGTATTCTGCTACTTCTTCTCCCATAACAAAAACCCTGTCATCTCTTCTCATCTCTTCATTCATTGCCTCTCGCAAAGCTTCCCGGAATGCAATTGATCTTGCCATACTGTATACTGGTTTAAAGTGGCGGCAAAAATATTGCAAGGGCGGCATAATAGCAAAAGTTTTACCCTACCCCCCGGCCCCCGCCTTAAAGGGCAGGGGTGCCACTGTGCATCATTATTAATTACTGGCAAATATGTTGTAATGCAAACCTCATGGCTTTTACTGCCATTGTTGGTGTTATCTCCAACAAGTCGTAGCAAAGAAAGTATGCGGCGAATATTCATAGCCGGCATTACATACAACCCGTTTCGGAGCGGTCGCCCGGGCCCGCCGTTGTTGGTGTTTTCATCAACAATATCGAAGCAATCGGCAATCGGCGCATGTTCCAGCGGAACAGTTTGTGGGTAGAAATCATGCAAAGGACGCATGCTGTAGGTACGCCGTGTGATTAATAATACACCTCGAAATTATATTGTTCCGCCGTTGTTGGTGTTTTCACCAACAACTCTAAGCAGACGCACACCGCAAAAAAACAATCTCAATTATTCTTCATGTTCCGGCGGAACATTTTGTGGGTAGAAATCATGTAGAAGTCGTCGCATGCCGTAGGTATGCCATGTGTTTAATCATACGCCGCGGAACATTTATTGTTTTGATGTCTCTCTTGCCGGCATTTTGCACAACCCGTTCCTATGGAACGATAAAATATTTAATCATTTTTTCTACCCACAATGAACCCCCACGGGGTGCCGTTTGCCGGAGCTGGCTCCTCTCCCGAAATTTAATCAATACATTGTGCCGCGTATTCAACATCTGATTTCCTTTACGCCGCGGTCTGACCTGCGGTACCGACCGCATCGCTGCATTTCGAATCGGTCAGCCGGGGACGTAAGACCGGAGCCCGCCGTTGTTGGTGTTTTCACCAACAACTCCAGGCAAACGCACACCGCAAAAAAACAATCTCAATTATTCTTCATGTTCCGGCGGAACATTTTGTGGGTAGAAATCATGCAAGGGGTGTCGCATGCCGTAGGTATGCGTTGTGCTTTAGTCTGGCAAATGACAATAGGAATAGATTGAACGTGTTTTCCAATGTGGTGGATGTTTTCACGTAACAACGGGTTTCCGGCGTGCGCCCGATGCGAAAAACGTGTATTTATTAGTTTTTAACTTTCTTTGCAGGCGCAATCATTTATAAAAATATTACAGCATGCAGGTTTTCAAATTTGGCGGGGCAAGTGTTAACAGCGTAGAGCGGATAAAGAATGTAGCAGATATCATCCGGAATTTTCCCAATGAAAAGATATTGATTGTTATATCGGCCATGGGCAAGACCACCAATGCACTGGAAAAAGTAGTGGAAGCTTTTTATAATCAGCAACAGGAACAGGCACTGCAGTTGTTTGAACAGCTAAAGAACCAGCACCTCACCACTGCCAAATACCTGTTGGTGCAAAATTACCTGGCCTGCGAAGCGCAGCTGCGCGATTTTTTTACCGAAGTAGAATGGCTGCTGCATGATAAACCCGTGCGTGAATTTGATTATTATTACGACCAGGTGGTTTGTGCCGGCGAATTGTTATCGACCGCCATCGTAAGCGCCTATCTGAATGAAGCAGGCATTGCTAACCAGTGGACAGATGTACGCGATATCTTTCGCACAGATGACAATTTCAGGGATGCCAATATTGATATTGCTTTCACCACGCGCAGGGTAATTGAAAACATTGTGCCCGTCTTTGCCAAACATGATTTAATACTAACGCAGGGTTTTATAGGAGCTACCGATGAGAATGAAAGCACTACACTTGGCCGTGAGGGAAGCGATTATTCTGCTGCCATTTTTGCAAACCTGCTCGATGCCAAAAGCCTCAGCATCTGGAAAGATGTGGAAGGCGTGATGAATGCAGACCCCAAACAATTTCCGGATGCGACGCTTATCAGCGAGCTGAACTACGATGAGATCATTGAAATGGCCTATTACGGCGCACAGGTCATACATCCGAAGACCATTAAACCGCTGCAGAATAAAGATATACCGCTGCAGGTAAAATGTTTCCTGGATGCGCGCCTTCCGGGCACCATGGTACACAACAAAAACATCGGCCACCTGCCGCCCATCATAGTAGTAAAGGATAACCAGGCACTGGTGCACCTGCATACACAGGATTTTTCTTTTATCGGCGAACAACCCATGAGTCGTTTGTACGAGATTTTTGCCGAAATAAAAATTAAGCCCAATCTCATACAAACCGGCGCCGTTAGCCTGGTGGTCTGCCTGGACGATCGGCCCGATAAAATTGAAAAATTAGCCATAACAGCATCGGCGTTGTTTGAAGTGGTTGTAGAGAAAGGATTGCTGCTGTTAACCATCCGCCATTATAAGGAATCGCTGCTGCAACAACTCACAGCCAACCACCAGGTGGTGCTTCGGCAACAAAGCGAAGACACGGTACAGGTATTGATGAAGAAAATTTGAACCTCACTGAGGCACACATTTATTATCATCGTCCGTAAATGCTGCGCATGCGGCTGTCGAACTGGTTCATTAACTGCCGGGTGAGTTCGCGGTATAATTCGTCATAGCTGGGCTGTTCGCTGTAAGCACCACGGATGATAGCCCAGTCTTTATCGCTCAGTGCCCGCTGATCGCCGGTATAGCTGCCCGTTAGTTTTTCCCAGGTGTAATTGGCCGAAATACGGTCGCTTACTATCATCCTGCGGGAGGCAGCATCGGTAACACGATAGTCCATACTGGCGCGCGAATCAATTAGGCGGCGGGTAACATTTACGGTGGCTGTTACGGTATACGTTCTTGTTTTCTTTCCTTCTTTATCGTCCTTATCTTTTTCTGTAATTTCTTTAGACACGGTATAAGACTCTCTGCGCGAACCCATCTGGCCAAACCAGATATCATACACATTAATATCCATGAACTGGTCGGCCCTTACTTCGCGCGCACGCGGCTCACCGGTATTGTAAAATTTATAATAATGACTGTTGCCAATATTGTTGAGTGAATACACAATATCGTTCTGAAAGAAATTACCATTTACCTGGAAATTATTGAACCGCTGGTCGAACTTATCTACAAGAACATTTATGATGGCAAGATCGTATGCCTCTGCTTTTTTATCGTCGGTATCTTTATACCCCTGCACATAACCAGAGACCTGCCTGAAATTTTCATACGCTTTTTGCGCGCTGAGCCTGTCGCCACGCTGTAACAATTGCATGCCAGCCTCATACCGGAATTCAGCGGCATTATCGGCTGCCGTAGAAACATCGGTCGCATAATTTTTTGCGGAAACATGGCTGAAAGCAGCGGGTGTCGCGGCAATGGAGGTATACATCTTCTGCAGTGCTACATAATCGCGGTAAATGATATCTAATTTTTGTGCGCTCCTGCTGCCGGTGCTGGCTGCTGCGATGGAGCTTTCGTATTTATTAACTGCCTCATTGTATGCCTGCGGAAGAATGGATGCTGCGGTTGCATTATCGGGCTTCTTACGCAAATCATCCAGTGCTGAGTAGAGGGCTTTATCATACTGCCCTTCTTCAAATAGTTTTTTGGTTGATTTGCAGGCAGCAAAAACAACCATAGCGGCCAGGAGGCAGGTAATAAAGGGTTTCATACAAAAAATTGTGTTGGGTGTTAGATTGTGTTGGGTGTTGGGTGTTGCGTTTTTTGCATTGAACGTCGCCGTAGCAAACTACCAGCTATTCCGCGAATCTGCCGCAAATTTACGCACAAAAACAATCTGCGAATCTGCGGCTAATTACCCATCAAAAGTAATCTGCGAATCTGCGGCTAATTTACGCAGCAAAGTAATCCGCGAATCTGCGGCTAATTTACGCATCAAAAGCAATCTGTGAATCTGCGGCTAATTCACGCATCGAAAGCAATCTGCGAATCTGCGGCTAATTCACCCATCAAAAGCAATCTGCGAATCTGCGGCAAATTCACGCATCAAAAGTAATCTGCGAATCTGCGGCTAATTACCCATCAAAAGCAATCTGTGAATCTGCGGCAAATTCACGCATCAAAAGCAATCTGCGAATCTGCAGCTAATTCACGCATCAAAAGTAATCTGCGAATCTGCGGCAAATTCACCCATCAAAAGCAATCTGCGGCAAATCTTAATCTGCTTCTACGTAGATGGTTTGTTTAAGCCGGATGGGAATGGGTTTTTCAAGCCGGATAGCGGGCGACCAGGCAGGCATTGCTTCAAATCTTTCAATGATTAAATTATTCATCTCATTGGTAGCGCCCCTTAATACTTTCGGTAAAATGGTTTTGCCCTCTTTGGTAACTATGTATTCAACCGTAATAAAAGTTTTTTTCTGATCAACCGGCAACATGGTCACCAGTTCTTTGGAAAGATCATCCAGGAATTTTTGGAATGCCGTTGCCCCGCCTTCGTAAACGGGTAATTTATTCACCGAATTTTCCAGTTCAGTTATATCAAACTTAACCGGTGTAGCTTCTTTGCGTTTCACCTGTTTCACTTCTGGTTTCAGATCTTCCGATGCCAGTTTTACATCTTCTCCAAACACGTATTCGCCCTGTTCATTTACCATTATCACCGGCAGGTTTTTGCGTTTTTCAAAATAAAAAAATACCTGCCGCAGCTTATCGGCCATTTTTCGGTATTCCGGAAAATCTTTTACATATTTTGCCAGGTAATCGTTGCTGCGTGCACTTTTAAAAGACACCGGAAAAATATGAACCGGTATAAAATCTTCTCCCTGGTTTTTTGCCTGCGTGGCCAGTATGTACAATTCTTCAATTTGGGTATCTGTAATGGGTATACAACCGGTGGTAACGCAACTGCCATGAATATAAATATCGCCACCGGGCTGCAGTGAATCACTCAGCATCCTGTCTGAAGCGTTGGGATAATTTAACCCGAGCGAAAGATGGTAATTGCTGCGGGGATTGAACTCATTGATATAATAGAAACCTTCGGGCACCTGGTAATCGCCGGCCATTCTTTTAGGACCCAATGTACCTGCCAGTGCGCAAACTTTATACGACTTAAATAATTTATACGGCTCGTTCTTTTCCTGTTTTACCCAAACTTCCAGCTGGCTGTCGTATTTAAATGAACGGATATACAAATATTTGGCGGGCCATTGCAATTTCTTTTCTTCAAATTGCTTCATCAGCGTGTCTTCCTTGCGTTTCAGGGCATCATTAAATACAGGAAATGATCGCTGGTAGCTGACAAAATTAAAATCCGGGGCTGCGGTCTGCGCTGCCGCTGAGCAGCAAAAACCAGCTAATACCATTAAAACAGCAATTCTTATCATAGCCAAATTATGTCTTTCATAAAAACGGATATAAGATTAAATTATTACCGCGTATACCCGGTAATAGCGTTAAAATTACTCCAAATGCATGGCAAAAATTACACCAGCTATCCACCGCTGTGGAAAACAGCGGAAATCAGCGGAATTGGGAATTTGGAATTGGGAATTGGGGCGCTGGCGGTGGCGGTGGGAATTTGGAATTTGTTATTGGGAATTGGACTTTTACCGGCGCTTACTGGCTTTTACATGTTTTTACCGGCCTTTACCAGCTCTTACCGGTTTTTACCGGCGCTTACTGGCTTTTACTAGTTTTTACCGGCTTTTACTGGCTCTTACTAGCTTTTTACTAGTTTTTACCGACGTGTGGAGCTAACCCATACCCGAATATTGCTTAAAACACAACTTTTGCCGGTGAACGTTCAAAGCCAAATCCCGATTCCCAATTCCCAATCCCTAATTCCTGATCAAAGATTGCCCCGCGCATCCTGTTCATTCTCAATGGCTTCAAAAAGTGCCTTAAAATTCCCCTTTCCAAAGCTTTTAGCTCCTTTTCGCTGGATGATCTCGAAAAACAAGGTTGGCCTGTCTTCCACTGGCCGGGTAAAGATTTGCAGCAGGTAACCCTCCTCATCCCTGTCTACCAGTATACCCAATTCTTTCAGCGGAGCCAGGTCTTCATCAATATGCCCAACACGGCTCAGCAAATCATCATAATAAGAAGAGGGTATTTTCAGAAATTCGATGCCACGCCTTTGTAATTCGCTCACTGTTTCCACAATATTATCGGTGGCCATGGCTACATGCTGGCAGCCTTCGCCGTTGTAGTATTCGAGGTACTCTTCCACCTGGCTTTTTTTCTTTCCTTTTGCCGGTTCATTTATCGGAAATTTTACAAAACCGTTGCCATTGCTCATCACTTTACTCATGAGGGCAGAGTATTCGGTGGAAATGTCTTTATCATCGAAACTCAGGATGTTGCGGAAGCCCATCACGTTCTGGTAAAAGTCTACCCAGGGGTTCATCTGGTTCCAGCCCACATTTCCAACGCAATGATCTACATACAGCAAACCGGTACCTTCCGGATTGTACACCGATTTCCACTCGCGGTAACCGGGCATGAAAACGCCATGGTAGTTTTTTCTTTCTACAAAAACGTGTACGGTTTCGCCATACGTATGTATGCCACTGAGAATTACTTCGCCCGATTCATCTTCCATCTTTATTGGTTTCAGGTATTCCCTGGCGCCGCGGCCCACTGTTTCTTTCCATGCACTGGTGGCATCTTCTACTTTCAGGGCCAGCACTTTTATGCCGTCTCCGTGTTTATAAATATGATCCGCCATTTCATTTCCACTGCGCAATGGCGTAGTAAATACTAAAGTGAGTTTGTTCTGGCGCAACACATAACTGGCTTTGTCGCGTACACCTGTTTCAGGTCCGGCATAAGCAATGCCCCTGAAACCAAAAGCTGTTTTATAAAAGTGAGCAGCCTGTTTGGCATTGCCCACATAGAATTCTATATAGTCGGTTCCCTGCAATGGCAAAAAGTCCTGTTGAACGGAAGTTTGCCGCTGGTTTGTTTTAATGGCAGACATTCATTTGATTTTTTAGTGTACAAACGTTTAAATATTCATTTCCTGTTGCAGCAACAGGGTACTGATACTATATGACAATGCAAGCCGGTGCGGGCCGTAAAGGTTATGCGGCAGCAGGTGGGTGATCCATAGCCAGCGATTCTATTAACAAACAATAGTTAATACGCTTATCGGTGAATATCTTATGCGGGTAATCGGGTCTCATTATTTCAGTGCCTGCCTGCAGAAAGGCAGCCGCCACAAAGTTAGAAATTTACAGTAAACAGGGGCGATAAGTTTCTGCAGTATCGGTTTGCTTGCCTTATTTTTACCGTATAAATTAACGATGTATGCAAAAAGTTGGGATTCTGGGCGGTGGTCAATTGGGAAGAATGTTATTACAGGCAGCGGCCAATTACCCGGTGGAGACATATCTCATGGAAAATGATCCAGGATGCCCGGCAGCCCATCTTTGTCACTATTTCACAAAAGGCGATATCCGCAACTTCGACGATGTCTACAATTTTGGAAAAGGACTTTCAGCCATTACCATTGAAATAGAAAGCGTTAATGAAGATGCGCTGGAGAAACTGGAAAGCGAAGGTGTAAAAATCTTTCCCCGGCCCTCTGCATTGCGCACCATCAAAAACAAAATACTGCAGAAGCAATTTTATAAAGAGCACCAGTTGCCCACGGCCGCATTTGTAGTTACAAAGAATTTGCAGGAGCTTAATCACCAGCAATCATTTTTGCCGGCTGTACATAAGGTGGCCATGGGCGGTTATGATGGCCGCGGTGTACAGGTGATCCGCAATAAAGAAGACATGGCCAGGGGTTTTGATGCACCTGCCGTACTGGAAAAATTGGTGGATATACAAAAAGAAATTGCGCAGATTGTAGCCATTAATGAAAAAGGCGAAACAGCACTCTACCCTGCCGTGGATATGGTATTTAACAAAGACCTTAATTTACTCGATTACCAAATCAGCCCTGCCGATATTCCCGACAAAGCCTGCTGGAAAATAGAAGCCATTGCTATCAGTCTGGTTAAACACCTGAAAAGTCCCGGCATTTTTGCCGTAGAATTTTTTATTGATCGTAATGGCGAAGTATATGTAAATGAAACCGCACCGCGTGTACACAACAGCGGCCACCATACCATTGAAGGCAATTACAGTTCGCAGTTCGATATGCTCTGGCGCATTATGCTGGGTTACCCGTTGGGAAATACCGATCATATACTGCCGGCAGCCATTGTAAACCTGCTTGGTGCCGAAGGATGCGAAGGCGACGCAAAATATGATGGCATCAATGAAGTACTGGGCATGGATAATGTATTTGTACATATCTACGGAAAGAAAACCACCAAGGCCGGCCGTAAAATGGGACATATCACCATACTCAGCAACGAGAAACAGGAACTCACCCACAAGGCGCATACGATAAAACGGATTATTAAGGTAACAGCGTAGGAAGAAATGTCTGATGTCTGATGTAGGATGTCTGATTTGTTGCGGTGTATCCCGCCAATTTCTTTCAAAAAATTGTCTCCGCAGAGTCCAACGCATCGCAGCACAACGCATACCTACGGCATGCCCTTACCAACGAATGCATTTACTACCCACAAAATGTTCCGCTGGAACATAAAACCCGTTTGACAGGTAATGGCGGATTAAATGTATCATGTCTGATGTGATGATGTCTGATTTGTTGCGGGCGCATCTTCCGGATATCTCTGCATTTCCACATTTTCACATTCAGCACATCAGCACATTTTTGGAACGGCGGACGGAGACGTCAGACCGGTATGGATTAATTGTATTCCATAGGATGCAATTGTTGGACACCCGCGCCAATGCATTTTCACATTCATCACATTACCACATTATTTTGCAGTACCGACCGGTATCACCAATAAAATCATAATTACTCATGACAATCATGAAAATCTGTGTTCCATCAGACCGGAAATGTCCATTGCGTGGCAATTAAGCCTGACTGAAGAAATAAGTGCAGTTCCTTCAGCCGCAATGTCCCCTGGCAATAGGTTGATTGGGCAAGTGGCTGTGCGGGAGACAATGCGGGGATAGTGTAATAAGAATGGATGATGGCTGATGCAGGATGTCTGATTTGCTGCGGATGTATCTCCCGGATATCTCTGCATTTCCAAATCTTCACATTCATCACATTAGCACATTATTTCGCTCTACCGACCGGTATCACCAATAAAATCATAATTACTCATGACAATCATGAAAATCTGTGTTCCATCAGACCGGAAACGCATTTCCACATTTTCACATTCATCACATTACCACATTATTTCGCTCTACCGACCGGTATCACCAATAAAATCATAATTACTCATGACAATCATAAAAATCTGTGTTCCATCAGACCGTCAAGCGAATTTCCACACCTGCCTGCCGGCAGACAGGTTTTCTTACGGTGCCAGTTTACTAATCAATCGCTTCAACTCTATTTCGGAAGCTTTTGATGCATAGCTGAGGTTGATAAGACTGAAGGCAGCGGTTTCAAAAGATTGCTGCGCCAGTGTAATGTCAACAATGGTTGCCTGCCGCAACTGAAATCGTTGCAATACCAGGTCGAGTAACTTTTGTGAAAGGTCGAGCGTTCTTTTGGCGGTATCCAGTTGTATCAGTGATGAAGTATATGCCTGATAGGTCTTAACGGCATTGGAACTGTAGTCCCTGATGATGATCTCTTTTTGCAAACCGGCATTGCGTGTATTAATGCCCGCTATTTTTTGTTGTCGTTTGTAAATGGAACCATTGTATATAGGAATCACAAAATTGCCGCCTGCAAACGGACCATTACTCTGGTTTAACAGGGTTTGCCCGGCCGATGTCTGGTTGCGGTTATAATTATACCCTGCACTGACACGTACCGTGGGATAACGTTGCGCCGCAGTTTCTTTTTCGATCAGTTCGCTGATGCGTATCTGTTCATCTGCTGCAATGATATCGGGGTTGCTGGTAAGATTGTCCAGTATGGTACCGAGTACAATGGATTTATCTACCAGTATGGTATCGCTGATGGTTACCGTAGAATCGGGCCGCAGCGTAAGCAATGTAAGCAACCCTGTTTTTGCCTGGTCAATGACCAGTTGCTGCTGCACTTTATTCTGTTGCAGGTTATTAAGATCCAGCTGGCTTTGAAACAAATCTGCATTGTTGGCCAGACCCACACCCTGCTGCGCTTGTATAATCTCCAGCCTTCTCTCTGCAACGGCAATGGACTGGTCAAAAGTTTTCAGATAATTCTGCTGCCGTACAATATCATAATAGCTGGTCATTACCGCCGCTATTATATTTTGAATCTGCGAATTGATGTATTGCTGGCTTTGTTTTTCCAGTTCTGCCAGCCTTTTTTTGGTAGCCGTTACCCGCATGCCGTTGTACAGCAATATGCTGCCCGATACACCAGACGTGAGCTGGTTGGATGTGGCGCCATTGCTTTTAATAGAATAAATAGAATCTGCCCCGGTGGCCGTTCTCCGGTTGATGGTCTGGTTGATGTTTACCGATTGTTCATTGTCCTGCCCGGTAGCAGTCACCACCGGTAATCCGCCCGCAATGCCAATATTATTGCTGATGCTGCTGATCTGCTGGTTGTTTCTTACCACCTGTATATCCAGGCTGTTTTTCAGGGCAATGCTAACGGCATCCTGTAAACGCAATGGCTGCGCCATTGTTGCCACACACCACCCTGTCAATATAAAACAAAAAAATAGCCGCTTCATTATGATGTATTATTCCGTAATATTTGTTTGATGTACTTTGTGTTTGCCGGATATATAAGTATACACGGCGGGTATTACCAGCAGGGTTAGTATCAGCGAAAACATGATACCGCAAACCACCACTATGCCCAGCGGTATACGGCTGGCAGACGCCGCACCCAAGCTCAGTGCAATGGGCAATGCGCCAAACGATGTTGCCAGGCTGGTCATTAAAATAGGACGCAAACGCTGTGCCGCCGCTTCCACCACCGCATCCGTTTTCGACAACCCGATTCCCCTTTTCTTATTGGCAAATTCTACAATCAGGATACCGTTTTTTGTAACCAGTCCTATCAGCATAATCATGCCTATTTCTGAAAATATATTGAGCGTCTGGTTAAATGCCCATAAACTCAGCAACGCACCCGCCAGTGCCAGCGGTACCGTAAGCATGATGGTAAACGGGTCCAGAAAACTTTCGAACTGTGCTGCCAGTACCAGGTAAATAAGCATCAGGGCCAGTCCAAATGCAAACAATATATTGGAAGAACTTTCTACATAGTCCCGTGAAGGGCCCGACAAAGAAGTCTGAAAAGTTTCATCGAGCAGTCTATCGGAAATGGCCTGCATGGCTTTGATTCCATCGCCAATGGTTTGGCCTTCGGCCAGCGAAGCAGAAATGGTGGCGGCCTTGTACCGGTTAAAGTGATAAAGCGTAGACGGGCTGCTGCTGGTTTCCATATGCACAACGGCATTGAGCGGTATATTCTGCCCGGCGCTGTTTCTCACATACAGCCTTTCTATATCGAGTGGTTTGTTCCGGTCGCTCCGGTCTACCTGCGCTATTACCTGGTACTGGTAACCATTTTGAATAAAATATGCCAGCCTTCCACCGCTGAACGCAGCCTGCATAGCGGATATAACATCCTGGGTAGAAAGTCCCAGGTCTTTTATTTTCATGCGGTCCAGCGTAATCTGCACTTCGGGTTTATTAAATTTCAGGTTTACGTCGGCATTGGAAAAAGTCTTGTCTTTCCTTACTTCTTCCAGGAATTTTGGAATGATTTCTTTCAATTTATTAATGTCCTGGTTCTGTAAAATAAATGCTACCGGCAAGCTGCCACGTGAACCGGCACCTACTGATATGGTTTGTTCCTGTACGGCAAATATGCGGGCATCATTGAAACGGCCGAGTTTACGCTGCAGGTCGTTGGCAATATCTGTCTGGCTCCTGCGCCGCATATTGGGGTCTATAAGACCAATGCGCGGCTGGGTGCTGTTCACTGCACCGCCACTGCCGCCGCCACCGCCACCCGGGGTACGCACAAAAACAAAATCTCTTTCTGCCACAGAATCGTACAGGTAATTTGATATGCGATCTGCATATTGCTGCATATAGCTATAACTGGTACCCTCAGCCGCAGTTACGGTAAACCGGATGCTGCTTCTGTCTTCCAGCGGCGCTATTTCACTTTTTAAATTCTTGATGGTAAACCCGATAATAACCATGCAAACGCCAATGATGACCCATGCAATCCACCGCATTCTCATAAAACCTTCCAGCATGCGTTTGTATCCGGACTCCATACCGGTAAAAAATGGTTCCGTTTTTTTATAGAACCATCCGTGCGAACTGTCTTTGCGGGTGAGGAACACATTGAGTACCGGTGTGATGGTAAGCGAAACGAATGCCGAGATCAGCACAGCGGCGGCCAGTACCACGCCAAATTCGCGGAACAGGCGTCCCACAAAACCTTCCAGGAAAATAACCGGCAGAAAAACAATGGCCAGTGTAATGGAGGTGGAGATGATTGCAAAAAAGATTTCTTTACTGCCTTCCAGTGCCGCCTTGCGGATGGGCATGCCTTCTTCCAGTTTGCGGAAGATATTTTCCGTTACCACAATTCCATCATCTACTACCAGGCCGGTTGCCAGTACAATACCCAGCAGCGTTAGTACATTGATGGAAAAACCGGAAACGTACATGATGAAGAAAGTAGCAATCAGCGAAATGGGAATATCTATCAGCGGGCGGATGGCAATCAACCAGTTCCGGAAGAACAGGAAAATCACCAGCACCACCAGTATGAATGCAATGATGAGGGTCTCTTTTACTTCAGATAGTGAATTGCGGATATTCCTGGTATTGTCTATCAGCACATTTACTTCGATATCTGATTTGTTTGATTTTTTTATCTGTTCAAACCTTTTATAAAATTCATTGGCAATAGCTATATTGTTTGCACCGGGTTGCGGTATGATGGCCAGTCCCACGGCATTCAGCCCATTGTATTTCCAGCTTTGTTCCAGTGTTTCCGGGCCCAGTTCTACTTTGGCCACATCGCTGAGCCGTACAATGCCTGCACTGTCTTCGCGGATGATCAAATCACGGAATTGTTTTTCAGAGGTAAGCCTTCCCAAAGTGCGTATAAGCATCTCCGTGTTATCTCCATAAATTTTGCCGGGTGGTAATTCTACATTTTCAACGGTGAGTGCGGTGCGTATGTCGGTAAAAGCCACGCCATAGGCATTCATGCGATCCGGATTGAGCCACAGGCGCATGGCATATCTTTTCTGTCCGAAGATATTTACCGAACTAACATCGTCAATGGTCTGCAGTTGCTGCTGCAAAACGTTTTCGGCATAGTCGCTCAGCTCCAGCAAACTCTTGGTGCGGCTCTGTACGGCAAGTATCAGTATAAAATCACTGTTGGCATCGGCCTTGCTGATAACCGGTGGTGCATCAATATCCTGCGGCAGGCTTCGGGCAGCCTGTCCAACTTTATCGCGTACATCGCTGGCGGCGGCTTCCAAATCAACACCCAGGTTAAATTCAATGGTAATATTGCTGCTGCCCAAAGAACTGGAAGAAGTAACGGTGCGGATGCCGGGTATACCGTTTACCTGTTTCTCCAGCGGTTCTGTTATCTGGCTTTCAATAATATCGGGGTTGGCGCCTGTATAGGACGTGCTTACAGAGATGATGGCGGGGTCAATGGCAGGATAGTCACGAACAGCCAGGAAAGTAAACCCTACTATTCCGAACAAAATGATCATCAGGTTCATTACCGTGGCAAGAACAGGCCGCTTTAACGATAGTTCTGAAATATTCATACTGAAAAACTGGCTAAGTGATTGGTAAAGCTATTTGGCTGGTGCATGTATTGGATGATGTGCTTTCAGCAGGTGCAGTTGCCATGGTTACGGTGCTTTTGCCAGCTGCTCGAGTGTTTTAACACCACGAACTTTTAAAGGCGCTTTCGGCCTTGCAAATAATACTCCTGTTACCACTACGCTATCGCCCGCTTGTATACCAGAAATAATTTCCACATTATTGCTTTCGCGTACACCTGTTTTTACATTCACAAATGCCGCATGCCCGCCTTTAACCAGTATTACCTGGCTATTTTTATCATCGGGTATAATTGAATTAGTAGGAATCATGACGGCTTTTTTATTTCCACCGGCTTCCACAAAAACTTTTACATAAGCACCGGGGTTAGCGGTGCCATTTTGTAATATGGCCCTTACTTTCAGGTTTCGTGTAGCCAGGTTTACCTGTGGTTCTGTTGCTATCACCAATGCTTTCTTCCTGATTTGCTGCGCGGCATCCACTTCCACATCTACCAGGTTGCCTTTTTTTATGATATCGCTGTATTCTTCCGGAATGGTAAAATCTATTTTTACTTTTTGCACCTGTTGTATGGTCACTATGATATTGGCGGCGGTTACAAATGCGCCCGGGCTCACCTGCCGCAGACCCAGCACGCCGCTAAAAGGCGCCCTGATAACGGTTTTATCTATCAGCGTTTGTGTATACTGGATATCAGCTTTAAAACCATTTACCTGGTTAACCACATTGTCGTAGTCGGCCTGGTTGAGGCCCTTTACATCCAGCAATTTTTTATACCGTTCCTCGGTTTTTTGTGCAAGATCCAATTGTACTTTACTTTTCGATAATTGCGCCTGTAAATCGGCGTCGTTGATGCGGGCTACTACTGTGCCCTGTGCAATGGTATGTCCTTCCGGCACATTCAGGTAAGTAATGCGGCCACTTACTTCTGGGTGCAGTTCCACATATTCGTTGGCTACCACGCTCCCATTTGCTTCCACCGTATTGCTGATGCCCTGCGTACTGGCAATGATGACATCTACCATAGTTGGTGGCGCTTCCTTTGGCCTTGTGGGTTCTGGTTTACCCTTGCAGGCAATCACCGTTACAGCAAAAAGACCAACGAAATAAAAAGGGGCGAATTTTACCTGCAAACTTTTATAAAACATACTTTCTGTAGGCAATAGTTATATGAAAAATCAAATATAGAGAGATTTAAAACCACAATGAAGAAAAGCCGTCGATCATACCAACCATAACCATTAAAAAACGATTAAGATAAAAGCCATCCTTTTATAGACAAGTGTGTTTGTTAACGTATTGAAATAAAGCAGAAAATAATGGTTTATAATATAACAACACCAGTAAGCGGTTCAGTCTGAGTTTTTTGTATTTTCTTTGCGGTCAAACGCAAGTACAATGACCCCTCAAACTGGTATTATTATGGGCAGCGACAGCGACCTGAACATTATGCAGGCTGCTGCAGATATTTTAACTGAATTTGGAATCAGCTTTGAGTTGACGGTGGTATCTGCACACCGCACACCCCTGCGAATGGTGGAGTATGCCAGCACGGCAAAAGAAAGGGGTTTAAAAGTGATCATTGCAGGCGCCGGCGGCGCTGCACACCTGCCGGGTATGGTTGCCGCCATTACTTCATTGCCGGTAATCGGCGTACCCATCAAATCTTCCAATTCTATTGATGGCTGGGATTCTGTTTTATCAATATTACAAATGCCCAATGGCATTCCGGTTGCAACCGTGGCTTTGAATGCCGCAAAAAATGCGGGTATACTGGCGGCCAGCATCATCGGCGCTTTTGATGCGGAGACGGGCAATAAAGTAATCGCTTATAAAAAACGACTGGAAACCGAAGTGATGGAAAAAGTTCATAAACTTAAATCCGGTGGCTGGGAAAATGGATTTGATATTGGCTAGTGGTTAGTGGCTAGTGGGCGTTTGCTGAGCTGTTCGCCGGCTCTTGAAAGCTAGTGGAGAGTGGTAAGTGGCGAGTGGGCATTAGCCGGGCAATTGGGGTTGTATTTTTTGCTTTTACTAATCTTTTATATTGTTTTTTTTCGGGCTTTTATTAAAAAAAATGGCGTACCGATGATATTCAATTCCTAAAGTCATCCGCAAACGCCCACTCGCTATTTACTACTGACCACTCGCTGCACTGGCAAACGCCCCACTAGCCACTAACCACTCACCACTCGCTATACTGGCAAGCGCCCACTAGCCACTCGCCACTAACCATTCACCGCTCGCCCAAATTTTAACACATTCCTGCTTATCAGCCAGGCAATTAGCATTATACTTGCATCGTTGTTAATGGCTACATTTGTATCATAAACCCGGGTTATATGGCAAATCTTCACGACGTTCATTTTGAATCGAAAAAAAATATGCAGGCAGGCACTATTACAGTGGTTATCCTGGCCGTATTATTTCTTTTTCTTTTTTTAGTGGGATGGACAACGCCTACGGTATTGCAGCCTGTGCCCGAAGAAGGCATTGAAGTAAACCTCGGCAACAGCGATGCCGGCCTGGGTGAAGACCAGCCATTTTTGCCCGGTAAACCAGCACCGCAGGATCAGCAGCAGTACACACCTCCCAAACAGGTGGAGACACAAAAAGAAGATGTAAAAGATCCTCTGTCGGACGATAAAGATGAAGCCGCGCCAGAAATAAAAAAACCGCCGGTTACCAAGCCGGAAGCCACCAAAATTGCCGATAAGGAAGAGCCCAAAAAAGTGATGCCGAAGAAAACTGAAACAGTGTCGCCGCCAGCGCCTGTACCGCAACGGCCCAAGGCAGAATTCAAAGGCGTTAACGGAACCGGCACCGGTGGCAATGAAGCAGACAGTTATAAAAAAGGTGGCAGTGAAGGTATTGCAGGTGGCAAAGGCGACCAGGGCCGGCCCGGTGGCAGCCCCGATAGCAAAAATTATGATGGCGGGGGCCGTGGTAAAAGCGGCGTTAGTATTTCACGCGGTTTGCAGGGCAGGTTTTTTACGAAAGTATATAGCTACCAGGGCGATTTCGATACCAATGAAAAAGTAGCGGTGGATGTAAGGATTGATAAAAGCGGCAATGTGCTCAGTGCTTCTTATCAGCCAAGGGGTTCAACCACTTCATCTGCATCATATAAAGACAAGGCCATCGAGATTGTAAAAAAATCAAAATTAAATGCCAGTCCCGCCGGTGACGACGAACAAACCGGTACGGTGATCATCAATTTCAGGATAAACAATTAAAACAAACCTGCAGGCATTTTGATTGATTGTACAAATCCGTGCGTGCATCAACTTAATTGAATTTCTTTTCTATCCGCAACATATTCCATCAGTTTATTGGATAACATCGCATTGCTATTCTAAATAAATATCTCTTGCCAGTCTGTTTATTGCCGCAATAAATTACCAGGATAAATCATATTATGCAGGGCCATCGAAATTAAAATTCTGCACCACTACGGTAAAAATTTGCCAGGGCCATTCATCCCAACCGAAGTCTTTTCACAAACTCTGAACTGTCTTATATTTGCAACCCCATGACATATCAGGAAACCCTGGATTATCTTTTTACCAAACTGCCTATGTACAGTCGCATAGGTGCAGCGGCCTTTAAAGAAGACCTTACCAATACCATTGCCCTTTGCGAAGCACTGGGCAACCCGCATAAAAAATTACAATGCATTCATATAGCCGGAACCAATGGCAAAGGCTCTACCAGTCATATGTTGGCGGCCATCCTGCAATCTGCCGGTTACAAAACCGGGCTATATACTTCCCCGCATCTAAAAGATTTCAGGGAACGCATCAGAGTATCGGGCGAAATGATAAAAGAAGAATTTGTTGTGGACTTTGTAGAACGAATCAAGCCATTGATCGTTTCCATTGAACCCTCTTTCTTTGAAATTACCGTGGCCATGGCTTTTGATTATTTCGTACAGGAGAAAACGGATATCGCTATCATTGAAGTTGGACTCGGTGGCCGGCTGGACAGTACCAATATTATTACTCCCCTGTTATCGGTGATTACCAATATTGGTTGGGACCATATGAATATGCTGGGCAACAGTATTGAAAAAATTGCTTTTGAAAAAGCGGGCATCATCAAACCCTCCATACCGGTAGTAATAGGTGAAACGCGGCCGGAAACGAAACCTGTCTTCGCGGCAAAAGCACAGGAACAAAAGGCGCCCGTGGTAATTGCCACCGATATCTTATACGTGGCCGACTGGCACGAACAACCCTGGGTGTTGCAGGCAACAATAGCCAATAAAAAAAATGATGAGCGAACCATGTACGAACTGGATCTCCAGGGTATCTACCAGCTGAAAAATATACTGACTGTACTGGCCTCCATCAGGGAATTACAAAAACAGGGCTGGCGCATACCCGAAACTGCTATACAAAAAGGACTGCGGCATACAAAAAAATTAACCGGGTTACATGGCAGGTGGGAAATTGTGCAACGTGAGCCGCTGCTGGTGCTGGATGTGGCCCACAATGAAGACGGAATTAAACAGATTGCGGAACAACTGGAGATAACGGATCATGATCAGCTGCACATCATTATAGGACTGGTAAAAGACAAGGAAGCCGATAAGGTATTGTCTTTACTGCCCGGGCAAGCCACTTATTATTTTACAAAGGCCCAGATACCACGTGCCCTGCCAGAAGAACAGCTGGCGCAGAAAGGCCATGCTGCCGGACTTACCGGCGAACATTTCCCGGACGTAAATACCGCGCTGAAAAAGGCACTGGAGCGTGCAAAAAAACAAGACCTGGTGATTGTTTGCGGAAGTGTGTTTTTAGTGGGCGAAGTTGAAGCAATAGAACACAGACTTTCATGATTTTAATGATAGGTTATGATTTTCCCTTGCCCACAAAACAAAGCATTTTCATTCTTATTATTTCATCATAACAATCATGAAAATCCGCGTTCCATCAGACCTGTCAAAGCATTTTCAATTACCTTAATTCATCATACCAATCATGAAGATCTGCATTCCAGCAGAACCATCAAAACATTTTCGTTATCCTAATTCATCATAACAATCATCAAAATCCGCGTTCCATCAGACCTGTCAAAGCATTTATCACAATACCACATTCATCTTGCCCATTTTCATTAATGCATAGAAAATACAATTGGCATGCAGTGATTGTTTAATCTCCTGGCGCATCAGCATATCAACCAGTTCAGGGATGCTAACCAGAACAATTTCAATTTCTTCGCTGTGATCCAATTGCTGATCGCCCGTCTTCTTGCCTCCGGTTGCCAGGAACAATTCGGTAAAATTGCTGAGTACGCCCGGGTTGGCGGCTATTCTTCCCAGCGGTGTTATTTCCGGGAATGTATAACCGGTCTCTTCCTGTAGTTCCCTTTGCATACCGATGGCAAAATCTTCGCCCGGATCTATAAAACCACCGGGCGTTTCAAAAATAACTTCGTCTATGGGATGCCGGTATTGTTTTACAAGAATGACTTTTTCGTCTTCGGTGAGCGCCAGCGCTGTTGCAGTTACCGGCAGCTCAACCACAAAATACGGATCAATTATAGCGCCGTCTGCGCGCTGGCACCGGTCTTGCCGCGCAGTAAAATAAATATGGTTACTGATGTATTTTGTAGACAGTGTTTTCCACTTCATTAGTTATGAGTTATGAATTATGAATTATGAGTTAGAAATTATGAGTTAAGGGTTATGAGTCAGAAATTATGAATTATGAGTTATGAATTATGAGTTAAGGGTTGTGAGTTGTACTTGCTGAATAAGGTTGACTTTTGGTTAGTTAATTTAATCTGATTTCACCCGCCTGGTTCTTTTGACTTCTAACTTATCGGAGATGTCGGTCAGACGGGGACGTCAGACCGGTGCTTCGCCATTTTTTGCATTTTGCATTTTGACTTTTGCATTATACCTGGCAAAAAAAAGCGATGAGCTAATAAGGCGTACGCAACTCATAATTCATAACTCATAATTCTTAACTCTCCGCGTACGCAACTCATAATTCATAACTCATAACTCTTAACTCTCCCCGCGTACACAACTCATAATTCATAACTCTTAACTCTTAACTCTCCCCGCGTACACAACTCATAATTCATAACTCTTAACTCTTAACTCCTACCATCCTTTACGTTCCCGCAGCGAAGTAATGTGCGCCACATGGTGCCGTCCATGCCATGAATACATACCCAGCAAAAACCATAAACTCATTTGCTGGTTGCTGGCAGGATGAATGATGGTCCGCTCCCACTCGTGGTCTTTAATATGTTTCAGCAATTCGTACAGGCGTGTATGCAATGCATATAACAGGGTTATGGAAACATTGGTAGGCAGCATATGCGTATCGCTCAATTCGGCCCATAGCTGTTCTTCATAAGGCCTGATGATTGGATTGTCTTCTGTTAACCCGAGTTTGAACCGGCAATAAGCATTGATATGACTGTCGGCCACATGGTGTACCACCTGTTTTATAGTCCATCCGCCTTCACGGTAGGGCGTGTGTTGCTGTTGTTCATCGAGGTTCAGCAGCGTATTCTCCAGCGACTGCGGCAAAAATTTTATATCGTTAAGCCAATGCTTTTTCTGGCTATCGGAATATGCCTGGGGTTCGTATTTACCAATGGGATAACGTAGATCCATAAAAGTTTTAGTTGGTTTTAAAAATCTGATAGATGTGAAAATGTGATGAATGTGAAAATTAAGAATTGCCCCGCTTATAAAAAATGATCATATTCTTCGAATTACCACATTTATAACATTAGCTCATTTTCCTCTTTGTCATATTTTTATCACTCATCGCGCCATTCCTTGCCGGTAAGGTTCAGGAAGACGTCTTCCAGGCTGGCCTTTTTTACTTCCTGCGGCCGTTGAAAACCGGTCGCCACCAGGTCGTCTATCAATGAACCGGGCGAGTTAATAGCAATGATCTTTCCGGCATCTATAATGGCTACGCGGTCGCACAATACTTCGGCCTCATCCATATAATGCGTTGTAATGATTACGGTAGTGCCTTTGGCACGAATGTCTTTTATAAGGTCCCACAGATTGCGGCGGGCCTGCGGATCAAGACCTGTGGTGGGTTCATCCAGGAAAATAATTTTCGGCTGGTTGATAAGCGTGGTGGCAATGGAAAACCGTTGTTTTTGTCCACCACTTAATTCTTTAAATTTCGCTTTTGCTTTGTCCTGGAGGTTGACCAGTTGCAACAATTCACCTGCATTTACCGACCGGTTGTACAACCCGGAAAACAGTTCAATGAGTTCGGCGAGGTTAAGGCCGGGATAATAACCGGATGTTTGCAGTTGAACACCGATAATTTTTTTGATCGCTTCCGGCGAATCATCCAGGTTCAATCCGTCTACCATTACCTGGCCGCTTGTTTTATCGCGCAGCGTTTCAATTATTTCGAGGGTGGTAGATTTGCCGGCGCCATTGGGGCCCAGTAATCCAAATACTTCGCCTTCGTATACATCGAAACTGATTCCTTTGACTGCTTCAAAATCACCGTATTTTTTGTGGAGGTCTTTTACAGAAATGATTGTGTTGGCCATGTTGCAATTTACATAACCGGGAGAACAAAAAGGCCGAAAAATTTGTGGTGGGCGATGTATTGTGTTGGGTGTTGGGCGATGTGTTGGGTGTTGAGTGTTGTGTGTTGTGTGTCGTGCGTCGTGTGTCGTGTGTCGGGAAAAACCTTGGATGATACTATTTTATGCTGGCAGGAAATCTTTGTACAAGACAGGTAAACTACGGCAAAAGCTTTTGAATTTTGACTTTTGAATTTTGACCTTTTACTTTAAATCTTACTTCTTTACAAAGATCTGTGTATAATATACCACACCCCTGCTGTCTTTGGCTACACCCACGCCGGTATAATTAAAAGGGCCTTCAATATTGGCTTTGTGATTGGGGCTTTTGAGCCAGGCTTCAATAACCTGTTTCCAGGTCATTTTACCAAAGGCGATATTTTCGCCGGTTGATGAAGTGCCATGCAATTCATTGGCAATGGCAATGGCGCGCTGGTTAAATCCGGCATGACCAAAAGGGATTCTTTTGTTTGCCATATCTCTACTGTGTGCCGAAGCTTCGGATGCGGCCAGTGACAGCAATCGCATTGGCGCAAGTCCCTTGCTTTTACGGTACGCATTTACTCCATTAATGATATCCGAATTCATGGTTGCGGTGGAGACAACTTTCTCGCGATAAGTTGCGTTTCTGGTAGCATTGGAAGAACCGGTTGTTTTTTTGGCGCAGGAGTACAGGCAAATAATGGCCAGGGGTATCAGTAAATAGTATTTCAACGCGTGATTTTCCATTACTGGTTTCAACTATTGTACCAGTCTGTGGTAAAGCTTTCCAAAAAAAGTGGCACCATACCACAACTGGCAGACAACCAGCTAACCAACACAAACTTTCACCACTTGTATTCCTGTATTTCATCCGAAAACAGTTGATACCATTTTTGCAGCGACGTATCATCGCGCAATAGCTGCAGGTGCCTGTTGATGGTAGTGTTGTCTTTCCTTATGGCAGGCCCGGTTTGTACAGCAGCCGGGGTGGAATGGTGCAGGCGGCCGGCGGTTTCATCTATCAGCGGCAATAAATTATTGAAATCAAGTTCATTCTTCCGGCAATAGGCTTCGGTAAGCGTATATAAATAATTGCTGAAATTATTGGCGATAACAGCACAGAGGTGGTACTTTATGCGCGCTGCATCGCCGGCAATACCAACCTTGGATGAAATACTTTCGGCGATATGCAACAATTGCTCTTTCGCCTTTGCGGTATTGCCATCTATCAAAAACGGAATCGCCGGTATTTGTTCAATTTCTTTACGCAATGTCTGATAAGGATACAATACCCCATAACTGGATGAAATATTTTTTAACACCTCCATTGATACTGCTCCTGCGGTATGCACTACTAGTTGATCTGTTAACTTTAAATGAATATCATTGCCTGCAAGGGCGCTGTCTGCAATAGCAATTATATACAGTTCCGCCTGTGGCGTTATGGTATTCCACTCAGAACACCAATCTGCACCCAGTTCAGCTGCCAATGCAGCAGCGGCTTTCGCGTTTCTACCATATACCTGCACAATGCTATGACCTGCCAGTTTTAATTTTCTTGCTAAAACAGTAGCCGTATTACCGGTACCAATGATTACAATTTGCATGCTTTATCTTTACGGCCATGAAATTAGGACAAAAACTGGCTGTTAATTATTTACGGGCGCGGCTTAATTTACTGGCAGTGGTATCGAAGAAGAAAGCAGCCCAAAAAGCATTTCAGTTGTTCTGTACGCCTTTCTACCGGAGCAAAAAACAGGCACCCCCTGTGTTTGACAAAGCCGAAAAAATGAGCATTGTTGTAAAAGGTGTTGCCGTACGGGGATTCAGATGGAACAAAGGCGGCATCAAAAGAGTATTGATATTGCATGGTTTTGAATCCAGCGTGAAAAATTTTGATGCCTATGTGCGCGCGCTGTTAAAGAAAAATTATGAAGTGCTGGCATTTGATGCGCCGGCGCATGGCGTATCGGGTGGCAGGCAAATTACGCTGCCACTGTATATAGAAACCATTGCCGCTATTCATCTTCAGTTAGGTATAATACAGGGCTTTATGGCTCATTCGTTTGGTGGACTGGCACTGGCGCATTTTATAGAAAAAATACCCAATGCAGGAACAAGAATGGTATTAATAGCGCCTGCCACAGAAACCAAAACCGCCATCGACAGCTTTTTCCGGTTTTTACAACTAAACGAAGGCGTGAGACTGGAATTCGAAAAAATCATACATGCCAAAAGCGGAGTCCCTTCTTCCTATTTTTCTATTCCGCGGGCATTGGAAAATATAAAGGCGCAGGTACTCTGGGTGCACGACAGGGACGATGATATAACCCCTTTGCATGATGTTATGCCCGTGATAGAGAGAAACGATCCGAATATTACATTTTTTATAACGGAAGGCCTTGGTCATAAAAAAATCTACCGTGATGGCCGGGTAGTACAAAAAGTCACCGATTTTTTGTGATGTTTAATCTTTTCCGGTAATTACTGGCCATCCTTCGGCATCCCAGGACAGGGTTTCTATCCGTAGCTTCGACTTGCCTTTGTCTGCAGCATCATAGCCGTGAAAGATTATATAATCTTTGCCTTCAAAATTACAGACTGCATTGTGCCCGGCGCCATACCAGTTCTTGTCTCCTTCCAGTAATAAACTGCCACCGCCGGTATTCATGGTTAAACCGGCTTTATCTGTATACGGTCCCACTACATTTTCACTACGGCCCATCACCACCTTGTAAGTACTTTTTTCTGCACGGCAGCAATAATCAAATGAAACAAACAGGTAATAATATTTTCCTTTCTTATAAATAAATGGCGCTTCAATGGCTGCATCGCCTGCCAGCGAGTCTGCCAAAGCAAAATCTCTTTTACGGCTGGCGATGGTATACCATTGCTGCGGTTCTGCCACAGCGGTCAATGCGGGGTTAAGTTTTACCAGTTTAATACCGTTCCAGAATGAACCGAATGACAACCATGCAGTTCCCTGCTCATCTGTAACAAGGTTGGGATCTATGGCATTCCACATATCGCGGCCGGGTACTGATTGTATAATTTTACCGAGGTCTTCCCATTTATAATCAGCTGATGCGGTATTCAATGTTTTATTAACCGCCAGCCCAATGCAGGAAGTGTTTTTACCAAACGCAGATACCGCATAATACAAATAATATTTTCCGTTATGATAGCTGATATCCGGCGCCCAGATATGACCTTTAAACCCTGGTATAGCGTCTACTGCCCATTGCGGCGGTTTATTAAAAACCGGGGTCTCCCTTTTCCACTCCTTCCTGTTGGCCGAACTCCACATGCTGATGCCGAACCCGGTACAAAAAAGATAATAGGTTCCATCCTGTTGTATCATTACCGGGTCATGCACCGGGATATTGGTTTGCAACGGTTGCGCCATTGCTGCAACACAGCACAACAATAACAAGGCGGTACAATACATTTTCATTTGGCTAACATTCATGGTGATAAACAACCTGCACATTTCTTATTCTCCTGTGATAGCAAAAAGCTTCCCATCGATTCACTATTTATTTCATCAGCTTTACCCGCAAGACGCTGAAAGAATAGGGTGCTGCTGTAAGATTGATTTTCTTTCCTTTTACCGCAATGGTGGATTCTTTGGGTGCCACACGTTGTGGCTGGTCAAAAGAATTGATGCTGTATAAATTATCGCTTTGCAGTACCGTGAGACTCCCCTGCGCCGCCAGTTTTTTTACACCTTCCAGCGCCAGCACATTGGTTTGTTCTTTGCCTGATGCATTTACCAGTTTTACAATCAGTTCGCTGGTGGCCGTATCAATACATGCAGCCGCAAATAAACTATCCTGTCCAGCCACCACTTCATTGTTTAATGTAACAGGTACTGTCTTTGAACCCCTGTTAAGTGAAAACAATTTCTGTACGTAGTAATCGGGCGTGCCATACGATTGCAGGTTATTCACCCAGATAAGATCGGGCGTCCATTGCCATGCGTCTATATGCGCAAATAGCGGTGCATAAGAGGCCATGCTTACCACATCTGCATTGCGTTCCAGCCCCGTCATAAAAGCGGCTTCAGCCAAAGCAGTTAACCAGCAATTTTTATTGTCTACGCTGACTGTTTTGTCGCTTTGCGCGGCATATTCGCCTCCGAATATTTTAGATGCATTGCGCGGATAATTGTCGTATCGTTTTGCATTGCTGAAAAACCATTCCGGTTTGCGGTAGTAATGCTCATCAATGATATCTGCCTTCATATCGCGCAGACTGGTGTTGAGGTAGTTGAACCTGTCGCCATTGGGGTCGGTGCCTGAGCTGTTTACCAATTGTATGGCAGGGTATTTTTCTTTAATTACTTTGGTGAATGCTTTCAGGCGTTCTACATATTGCGGTCCCCAGTTTTCATTTCCAATGCCCATCATTTTCAGGTTAAAAGGCGCAGGGTGGCCCATGGTGGCGCGTACCTTACCCCATTTCGAGCTGGCGTCACCGTTAGCAAATTCAATCAGGTCCAGCGCATCCTGTATATATGGATCCAGATCATCCATGGGTACCAGTTCCGCAGAGTTGAACTGGCAGGCCATGCCACAATTCAGAATGGGCAGCGGTGATGAGCCAATATCTTCTGCCAGCTGAAAATATTCGTAAAAGCCAAGCCCAAACGTCTGAAAATAATCCGGTGCCGGGCGGTGGGCAAATTCAAAATTCCACCGGTTGATCATCAGTTGCCTTTCTTCAACCGGTCCCAGCGTTTTTTTCCATTGATAGCGTTGCGATAAATCAAACCCTTCTACAATGCAACCGCCGGGGAAACGAATAAAACCCGGTTTCATATCTGCCAGCAGCTGAATCATATCGGCACGCATGCCACCGGGCCTTTTCTTCCAGGTATCTTCCGGAAAAAGAGATATCATATCCAGATCAATGATGCCGTCTCCTTCGAACCATATATTCATTTTTGCTTTTAATACGGTAGCGCCTGCGGTAAAACTGGCTGTCTGTTTTTTCCAGTCGGTTCCTGTAAAATTCGTAGCAGCCGTGGTATGTGCAATAATATTATTTTTATCATCCACCAGTTCTATATGTATGGTAACACTGGCTGCTGTCTGGCGGTACATGTATGAAAAATCATAACGAAGGCTATTTTTAATACCCATTCCCCGGAAACCCTCATTGCTGATGCCAATACTGCCCTTTGCATTGTTGTGCAGTGTTACACGCAAATATCTTGGGTTGGCAATATTTTCATGGCCGCGGTTGAGCACGGTAAAATCTCCTTCGGTGGCTGGCTTGCCGAGTATGGCCCAACCCATCATGGGTTTGTTGAATTCAAATGAACGGTTTTTCACCAGTTCCGCATAAATACCTCCATCGGCACCCATATTGATGTCTTCAAAAAATACACCCCACATGGTTGGCTGAATGGTTGCTTTGGGTTCATTCACTTTTATACTGAGCTCATGCTGTGCATACGCAGCGATCGAAGAAAACAGCGCCAGCACAGCCAGGCAAAAGGAAGTTTTGATTTTCATGTTTTTCATTGCTTAGTAATGTCTTTTATCAACGATGTATACTTAATTTTAAAAGCCAATATAGTTATTAATAGAGGATTAATGTATAACGGCCTCCCAAATCTCACGGACAAGGCTGTATCATTTCTTTTTGCCCCAGACCGCCATGCCGGTATTGTTAAGACCAGAAAAGATGAGGGTGTTTTTTTTATTTTCCCAGTCTCTCCCCTTTTGCACAAATACTTTATCGGTAAATCCGGTCGACCAGTTTAATTGTAACCAGGGCGCAGAATACGTCCATGTATTGGCGGGATTGCCGTTTAATGTACCGTCTGCAGCAATGGTAAGGTTAACGGACAGTTGAAAATCGGGCGATGTTTGTTCGGCGCTATAACCCGGCACCACATTGTAACCCAGGTTTATCTGCTCCCAATCGCCGGCAAGATCTGTTTTTGCCACCAGCGAGTCTTTCTCCCAGGCATAACGTTCGGGAGAAGCCACCGGCCAGCCATCTGCTGTCCAGAATAATTTGCGAACATGCAAATCCATATAATATTTATCAATACCCGGTCTGCCCTGGTGTGCAATAAAATATTGCCCGTTGCCATCGTTGAAAGTAGTTGAATGGGCTACGCCCTGCCAACCACTATGACCGGCAAATTTATACGGTGCAATGATCATCGGTCCGTGGTCGGCACTGGTGTTTGCGTCTGTTGCGTTAAAATCATAAAAAGGGCCGTCTGGTTTATCGCCGCGCATTACCCGAACATTGTATTTTGTTTCTAACCAGTCATAGGCAACAAAAAGGAAATACTTATTCAATTGCGACTGGTAAATAATATCAGCGCCTTCAATATTTCCATTGTATTTACCACCTGTAAAACCCCGGTTGGCAATGCGTTTTCCTTTATCGCCGCTGGTGGCTGCCAGTCCTGTTGCCGCATCCAGTTTAAGCGAGTAGATACCATCCCAGGCTGAACCATATACCATCCAGTGTTCGCCACCGGGGGTTACAACAACAGATGGATCGATGGCATTCGTCTGCACCGAATTATCGTTCAGCGATGTAACAACGATGCCTTTCTCCGTCCATGGCCCGGTAACAGTTGACGCTGTAGCCAGTCCTATTACGCTGAGCCTGGGTAATGCGGAAGACAATGAATAATACAAACGGAATTCCGAACCGGCTTTTACCACGCAGGGCGCCCACAGCGAGTTAAAAGGTGTGCCATTGCTTTGTTTTATAAAATTAGACCCCAGGGTGGGCAGATTGTTGAACACCCAGCCCACATAGGTCCATTCTACCAGGTCTTTAGATTTTCTCACCTGTATGCCTGAACGCACATCAATACCATAACCCGCATCGGTGCTGAACGCATAATAATATTCCCCCTCTTTTATAATAGCAGGATCGTGTACATTGTGCGAACCCCATTCCAGGTAATTGGCAAAAGGCGCAACGGCCGCATAGGTGTCCGTAATTGAATTGATATCAAATGCGGGCGTTACCGGTGGCGTTACAGGCGGTGTTACGGGAGGTGGTGCCGGATCACTTTTTTTACTACACGAATACACCAACAGTAAACAAACCAAAACAACTGCTGCATTTTTTACATACTTCATACACTTCATACATTTTATTTTGCTGTACTTGCAGCCATTTTATTTTCCAGGGGGCGCATGCAATAAGAATGCTTCCAGTTTACTATCGTTCGGAGCCACCAGCAATATTTTCCTTTTATTTTGCAGGCTCAGCATTTTTATATCTTTTACATCGCCCGCGGTTATAAACCCGCTCGCTGCTGGCGCGATGGAGGTAAACGCGCCTTTACCATCACCTTTCAGCAGGAGACCGTAGGATGCATCGTACCGCCCGGTATTTATGTCGGCCTGGTATTCATTGCCGGCAACGATCAAATCTGTTTTTCCATCAGCATCTATATCTTCTGCCACCACGCTGTTTACCGGCGCAAACTGTGCTTCAATGGGCAAAGTATGCGTGGTGAACTTTCCGTTGCCTTTATTTTCCAGCCAAACGGTGGCAGCTGTTTCGCATTGTAAAATAGTCCAGTTGCTGTTGCCGATATCATCCAGCAATTGCGGCATTGTAATCACCGAATAATCTTTGTGCAATAAATATTTCTTCTTGATGGAAGGTATTTCAGCGGCCAGCTGTGTACGGTCCAATGCCGGGTACAGCTGGTAGGTTTCGTTTTTGTCTTTGATATAATAGGCCGGAATTATTTTAACAATACCGTTTTTGTCGATGTCTTTTGCATATACAGACAAAGGGTGGCCGGGCGCCAGGTGGTATTTGTTATTGAGGCCTGTGTTGCCGGCTATATAATCCATATCGCCATCGCCGTCAATGTCTGACTGTTGCAATGTTCGCCAAAGCCCGTTCATATGTGTAAGGCCGGTGGTAGCGGTTATATCAGAAAACGACTGGCCATTGTTTCTAAAAAATCGTATGGGCATCCACTCACCGCAGATGATCAGATCTTGTTTTTTATCGTTGTCAAAATCTGTGAACAAAGCGCCTGTAACCATACCGGCATAAGCCAGCTCCGGGCAAACTGTTGTTGTTACATCTGTAAACCTGCCCTTATTGTTTTGTAAGAGATAACTGCGTGGCGATTGAGGGTATTGCTGCGGTAACAGCCTGCCGCCGATAAAAATATCCATATCGCCATCACCATCGTAATCTGCCACGGTTACTGCTTTAGTAATGGCGGTAATGGCTGGTAATGCACCGGTATCTGCACTGAAATGCCCGGCTCCGTCATTGATATATAAAACCGGCTGGTTGTATTGCGGAACAGAAAATTCAAAACTTCCACCGGTTATCAGCAGGTCAGGATCTTTATCTCCGTCTGCATCAAATAAAACAGCGCCTGCGTCTTCGCCGGGTTTGTTGGCTGTCTGGAGGCTGGTGCCGGTAAAGCGTCCATCTTTTTGTTGTATAAAAATTTTCCCGGGCTGATTGGCGGTTCCTCCAATAAAAAAGTCAGCCAGACCGTCGCCGTTTACATCGCCACTGGCAATACAGGGGCCCAGCTGCGAATATTTCTGTAACAATGGCTGGTGATAACCAAAATCAAAATTGGGTGTTTCCGTGTGTGTAAAATCAATACCTGCTTCACCGGTGATATCACTGAAAATGGGCGTTGCAGTTATTGACTGATGGGGCATGCCATCCTTTGCATCTTCGTACCGAAGCGTAATAAACTGGTTGGCCCTAACATTTTTCAACTGTTCGTATTTGTTGTCGGGCCATACTACCAGCAATGAATCGATTACAGCTATATTACCCACACCAAAATGAATGCGGTTGTCTACGCTGGATGAAAATCCCCTTACCGGAAACTGTTCAGCCAGTTGTTGCATATGATTGGCAAAAAGGGTTACCCGGCAACCAATACCCGCTGTATTGGCCGGCGGCCCCTGGAATTGCACTGTTATAAAATTTTTTGTGGTGTCTGCAGCCGATTTCCTGGCCTCGTTTCTCCAAACAAATGCCGGCTGGTTCATATTGTTTACTACCAGGTCTTCATCGCCGTCATTGTCAATATCCGCATATACGGCTCCGTTTGAAATGGAGGGCATGGACATTCCCGCCTGGCGGGTGATATTGCTGAAATGCAGGTCGCCATTGTTATGAAAAAGATAATTGTTCATGGAAACACTGCCGTAAGCATCTATATTTTTACGCAGTAGCGCGATGCTTTTCTTATCTAGCGACGCAGCAGCAGCCGCTCCGCCAAAGGTATACGTGTTCGTTTGTGCTTCTCCGTTGGCGAATGCAGCATAGTCGTTGTTGGTTACATCTTTTGCCAGTCCGTTGGTGATGTGCATGTCTTTCCAGCCGTCGTTGTCAAAGTCTGTCATTAAAACGCTCCAGCTCCAGTCTGTTTCAAATATGCCGGCGAGTTGTCCGATCTCGCTGTAAAACGGTTCTATTTTGTTATCGTATTTACGGGTACCATTGTTCAGTTGCAGCATATTGCGCACATAGGAAGGCTGATAACCGAATCGCTGCTGCATATCAAATTTTTCCTGCGTGGTAGCTGAAGACATCATCTTCTTTCGTTCATTGTTTTCCGGTAGCATGTCAGCCACGGCAAGATCAGTCAGCCCATCGTTATTAATATCGGCAGCATCGGCACCCATGCTGTTATAACTCTGATGCCTGGTTGCGGAAGAGATAATATTTGAAAAAGTGCCATCGCCATTATTGAGCCACAGCAAATCATTGCCTATATAATCGTTGGCAACATAGATATCGGGCCAGTTGTCGTTGTTTACATCGGTAATCACTATGCCAAGGCCGTAGCCGTCTTCTTTTATACCGGCCTGCAGGGTGATATCATGAAAAACCGGGTGCTGCTGGCCCTGGCGTACGCCGTCGTTGCGGTACAACCTGTCCTGTGCCGGCGAAGAACCGCTGGTATCTTTTGGCTGAAGGTTGTTGGCGGTATGACTGTACAAACGATGATTCAGTAAATACATGTCCAGGTCGCCATCTTTGTCGTAGTCAAAAAATGCGGCCTGGGTAGCATAACCGGTATCCGCCAGTCCATAAGCCGCGGCCTGGTCGGTAAAATGCATATTGCCATCGTTGATAAACAATTTGTTTTTTCTTTTCTCTTTGTTGCTGTTGTGCGATACGCACACATAAATATCCGGAAACCCGTCGTTGTTAATATCCACGATGCTGGCGCCGGTACACCATTCACTGGTTTGCAGTCCCGCTTTTGCGGTTACATCTTCAAAGTGGCAATTGCCTTTGTTCAGGTACAATTTACTGCTGACCATACTTCCGCAAAAAAACAGGTCCTGCAAACCGTCGTTATTAAAATCGCCGGCCCCTATGCCCGATCCGTTATACATGTATTCATTGGTAAATACATTGTTAGAATCGCTTTCTGTTATTTCATTGCTGAAGCCGATACCGGTTTCGGCAGTTTGCAATAGGGTGAAATCATGTGTTGCTGATACCGGCACCCTGGCACCGCAGGAGAGTATGGAGACAATAGTATAGAGTATAAAGACGTCCGCAATAAATCTGTACCCATTTCCTGATACCCGGCGTGAGCGTACGGAGATTGCAGTATATAGTATAAAGCCGCTTATGATAATTCTTCGGATCATTACTGTGTTCTTTGACTAAATACTTTGTAAGTTGTAAGTTTTAAGTTGTAAGTGCTAAGTGTTAAGTAACAAGAACGCAGGACTGGATTGGTATCCGGATTTTAAACTTACTAATTATCACTCAAACGCCTTTTTACTCAAAACTCAAAACTTACAACCTAAAACTTAAAACTCTAATTCGCGGGGTTCGGTTTCAAATTTTTATTTACATCCAGTTCACGTTGCGGAATAGGCAGGTATTCATTACCGGGCGTCCAGGTATTGAAATCGGGATCGTGTGTTTTCAGTTCAGCCAGCTTTGCAGCATCGTACAACCAGCCCCAGCGGATAATATCATTGATACGCTGACCTTCGATGGCAAATTCCAACGCCCTTTCATGCGCCAACTGATCACGCATTTGCACCTGTGTCATATTGGGTTTAGCTACTGCCAGGTCTGGCAACTTGGCCCTGGTTCTTACCTGTTGTATAAAGGGATAGGCCTGGGCAGTTTTACCTGTTTCGTTCAATACTTCTGCATACATAAGTAAAATATCAGCGTATCTCAGTACCCTGTAATTGATACCGGATTCGGCAGCGCCCTCAAATGGCTTACCGTTGCCAACACCATCATTGGTATACTTACGGGGATATATAGACGTTTGGGGGTTGAACCATGGCTTTCCATAAACAAGTATTGAATTATCGGCTGGTTCGTACGATGCAATGGTCACCAGCAGGCGCGGATCACTCTTGCCATCTACTGTCTTTTCTTTTTTATATTCATTGTATATCCAGCGTGTGGGCAGGTAATCCGAAAAACCAGCGCCTTCCATACCGTAGGTAACAGAAATGGCCTGTACCTGTTTCCATGAACCTGCCGGATCACAACACCAGTTAATATCGGTACCGGTGCCTTCTGTAAACTGTACTTCGAAAAGCGATTCGCTGTTGTTTTCATTGGCATCCCTGAAATTATCACGGTAATCAGCTACCAGCGAATAAACATTTTTCAATTCACCGGTGATAAATTTTTCCAGTTCGGTGTTTGCTTTTGCAAAATCCTTCCTGAACAGGTAAGATTTGGCCAGTAATCCAACGGCTGCGCCTTTGGTAGCCCGTCCTTTCTGTCCTTTGTCGGGCCCCGTTACATTTACATACGACACCGGCAGGTTGGCTGCTGCTTTCTGCAAATCGGCATAGATCTGGTTCCACAATGCATCTTCGGTGGCGGTAGGCGCAAAATATTCTTCGGGATTGGCAATCGGCTCTGTAATAACCGGTACAATCTTAAAACTGGTGGCCAGGTTATAATAAGCCAGTCCGCGCAGGAAATAGGCTTGTCCCAGTATCCTGTTTTTTTCATCTGCGGGCAGTACGGACGGATCATACTGGCCAACATTGGCAATGACCTGGTTGGCCCTGTTTACCACCAGGTAAAATTCTCTCCATATCCAAAAAACAGGATCTGAAGTAGTAGGAATAATAAATTGCCCCGTAAGCACGAGATCAAGCCATGGACTGTCACCGGTAAAATCATCTCCCCTGCTATCTGTAAGACCGGGAAATGAACGCATATACGAACCATCCACCGTTAGTGCATTATAAATAGCAGTACTGCCGGCATAGGCCTGTTCCCTGGTTTTCCAGTAAACACCCGTAGTAAGCGAATTGGGATTGATGAGGTTTAATTTTTTATCGCACCCGCCTGAAGATACGAGGCAAAGAGCGCTAAACAGGTATAGTATCTTTTTCATAATTTTTTATTTGAGTATGGTAACAATGCTTAAAAGGTTAACTGAACACCCACCAGGATGGTCCTTGGTTTTGGATAAGAACCAAAATCAAAACCCGGATTTAATACACCCGATGTAAAATCAGGATTATAACCCTGGTAATGCTGGAAGGAATATAAATTCTGCACGGTAGCATACAACCTGCAGCTGTTCAGTCCTTTTATAATGTTCTCATGAAAATTATACCCTATTGAAACGGTATTGATCCTTAAATAAGTTCCGTTCTGCAACCAGCCCGGCCGGTTTGAATCCTTAAAATTATTTACGTCATTGTCGTTCAACCTGGGCGTGCTGGTATTGGTGTTCGTTGGCGTCCAGCGGTTCAGCATATCGGTACTGTAATTGAGTGAGCCGGCAGAATGGTGCAGGTCGCGGTACATCCTGCTATTGATTAAATATTTGGCGCTGCCGGATGCGAATACGGCGATATCGAATCTTTTATAAGCCGCTGAAAAACTGAAACCGTAGTTAAAACGTGGTATACCGCTTCCCAGTGAAACCCTGTCGTAAGCTTCATCTACAACGCCATCGGGTTTGCCCAGCGGACCGCTCACGTCCTGGTATTTTACATCTCCCGGGGCAAGCGTTGCACCAAACTGTTTGGCATGTGCGGTTATTTCTGCCTGGTTTTGAAAGATGCCTTCATATACAAATCCGTAGTGTTCGCCCACTTCCCTGCCTATTACTGTTTTTGAACCAACGCCAATCAGCGGTTCGTTGTTGCCGCCCAATGCCAGCACTTTATTTTTTACAGTAGATAGATTGGCAGATACATCCCAGGTGAAGTTGCCGGTATTTTTATGATAGGCCACAGAAAATTCCACACCGGAATTCTGAAGCGATGCTGCATTGATAACCGGTGTCAGGTTTTCAAAACCGGTACTGGCCGGAATGGTAATACCCACCAGGATATCAGTACTCTTCGCATTATAGTATTCTGCAGAAAAATCGAGGTGCCCGTTCAGGAATACCGCATCAAAGCCCGCATTGGTAATGGCTTTTGATTCCCACTTGATATCGGGCGATGCCACCAGCGTTTGAAGGCCACCGGTAGAGCGCACACCGTCGTAGGTATAAACAATGCCCGAGTTGATGGTGCCCTGGAACTGGTAATCTGCAATTTCCTGGTTACCCAGTTTTCCATAACTGGCCCTTAATTTAAGAGAGGACACGGCAGCCGGCGATACATTCCAGAATTTTTCGCTGCTGATCTTCCATCCCACCGATGCCGCCGGGAAGTAACCGAATTTGTTTGACGGTGCAAACCTCGACGAGCCATCCCTGCGTAATGATGCAGACAGCAGGTAACGGTCGTTGTAAGAATAATTCACCCTGCCAAAATAGGAACTCAGCGAATTTTCAAACTCCCTGCCTTTGGCAGATGTGGTCTGGCCGTTGCTGATAACAGGATAATAAGGCAGCGTATAACCCTCTCCCCTGCTTTCCCTTAATACGGAGCTGCCATAGCGGTAAGACTGGCCTACGAGCGCTTCCACCGCATGTTTTCTAATTGATTTTTCATAGTTCAATGTATTTTCTATGGATGCATTGGTATACACCCTGGAGTTATCATTTAAGCGCGCAATATCGCTGCTGAAGAATTTGCCCAGGTAAAATGCGGGCTGCCATATATAATCGCGCGCCGATGTTTTATCATAGCTGACGCTGGTTCTGAACCGCAGGTTATGGCCATTGTTTTTTAAAAGTTTTATTTCACCATAGACATTGGCGAATGTTCTGTCTACATCTGTATAGTTCCGCAATATGCTGTTGATGCCGATGCCGTTTAACGAATTGGCGCCGTTGAATTCGGATGAAGAGCCCCCAAATCCGTTGAGGTTGGCGGGGTCATATACCGGCATGGTGGGTATGGCTACCACCAGGGTGCCAATCAGCGGCGGAATACCGCCCAGCAGTATATCGTCTCTGAAAGTGAGCGAGTTTTCATGTGAGTGGCTGTAGCTGAATGATTCGCCAACTTTCAGGATGCCTTTCTCGGCGCTGGTATTGATCCTGGCAGTGTAGCGTTTGTAATCGGGGCCATTACCAACGTAGGTGCCTTTGTTGTCGAAGTAATCGAGCGAAAGGTTGTAGGTGTTATTGGTACCGCCGCCGGCGAGGCTGATATTGTGGTTTTGCCGGTTGCCGTTTTTCAAACCTTCCTTCTGCCAGTCGGCATCTATATTCTTTACATAACCCGGATCGGCAGGATTGTTGGCCGGAAACAATGGTTTTCCTGCATTCGTACGCGACTCGTTATTGAGGGTCTGGTATTGAACGCGGTCGGTTACTTTCTGGCGCTGCCATACTTTATCCTGGCCGTAGTAACCATTGTAGGTTACTTTTAAAGGAGTATTTTTTCTGCCCTGTTTTGTTGTAATGATAATAACGCCGTTGGCAGCCGCTGCCCCGTAGATAGCTGCAGCAGAAGCATCTTTTAAAACAGTCATTGTTTCAATATCGTTCGGACTGAAATCGCGTATAACGGTACCGGGTACACCGTCTACCACATAAAAAGGTTGTGAACCGCCAAAGGTGCTGAACCCCCTGATGCGTACACTGGGCGATGCGCCTGGCTGCCCGTCGCTGTTGACGGCCACACCGGAAGCCCTACCCTGTAAAAGCTGCGAGATATCGCTGGTGGTATATTTTTTTGTATCGGCCATATTGATGCTGCTGATGGCGCCGGTAAGGTCTTTCTTTTTCTGTGTTCCATAACCAACCACTACCACATCGCTCAGCAAATTGGTGTTGGTGGCCAGCTGTATGCTAATGGAAGAACCACCTGCACCCACTTTCATCTCATAATTTTCAAAACCCACGGAAGAGATTACCAGCATATCGCCAGTGGCGGCGGCAATGGAAAAGGAGCCGTCATCGAGCGATGCCGTATTGATATTTTTACCGCGCACAGAAACCGTAGCACCTGCTAAGGGTTTCCCGTCTTTGTCGCGCACAAATCCTTTTACGGCCTGCTGGGCGGAGGCGTTGCTGCCCGCCAATAACAATACCAGTGCCAGTACCAGGAACAGCATGGTGTTATTAAGCGGCCATAACCCTTTTTTACATTTTTTCATATAGCGTCAATTTGGTTTTACAATTTTTAAGTGTCAATTCAACATTTATTAAAAAAGCACAAAAAAAAGCCTGCCTGAGAAACGGAATGCTTCAACCGGCAATGCTTTGAGATGTTATAGTACGGCTACCGGTAATACGGGCAGCGGCTAACCTGCCGGGCCGGCAAATAAAAGCTGCGGTTACAATAACGGAAATGATAAACCAGGGAAAAAGCGTTGCCGGAAGCAGCGCGGTAAACAACAGGGGCATCAGCGTGCCGGGAAGTCTGTTGCTGAACAGGTATTGTACAGGTGATATCATATAGCAAGCCGTATTGGTTATAGCAATCCACTAAATACCCAGTGAAATTGATACTAATCTTTTTATTGCACACAACAGATCGTATCAATATTTCATCAAAATGTCTTAGCAGGCAGTTAAAAAAGAAGAAACAAGGCTTTTGGCCGCAAAATGTTTTTTAACCGTTCGGCTATCTTTGCCTTATTATTAATTACCTTGATTTACTTGAAAACGCGCTTTGCTATACTTGCCCTCTTTCTGCTTACTGCACAATTGCTGTGCGCGCAATCATATTATTTCAGGCATTACCAGGTGGAAAATGGTTTATCCAACAACGCCGTCATCTGCAGCGTACAGGATAAGAAAGGTTTTTTGTGGTTTGGTACAAAAGACGGACTGGATCGTTTTGACGGTTACAGTTTCAAGATTTTCAGGAGCAATCCGGATGATAGCGGAAGCATCGGCAGTAATTTCATTCATGCGCTGTACGAAGACCGCAATGGCATATTGTGGGCAGGCACCGAAAACGGGCTGTATAAATATGATGCCTTCACGGAGAGCTTCAGCCTGTTACCGGGCACTACGGCGCAGGTAACCGCTATTGAAATGGATAACAGCGGAAACCTCTGGTTTATATCCGATTTTACACTGGCGCGTTACAATGAGACATCCAAACAACTGCAGTATTACGATATCAGCCATTACTTTGAAGCAACTTCCATTTGTAAATCATCCAACGGTACACTCTGGGTGGCTACCACCACCGGTTTACTGCAGCAATACCAACCTGCCACCGATTCCTTTACCGCGGTTGATATGTTTGCGCACTCACGGAAGAACGGCAATGCATGGATTGAAAAATTATATGGCGCCGCCAACGGAATTATTTTAATAGGCACAGCAATACACGGCGCTAAATCATTCGACAGCCAAACAGGTGTATACAAAGATATTGTGACCTATAACCAGGATAAGACAGCCATTTTCGCCAGGAATTTTGTGCAGACAGCAGCCGATGAATACTGGATAGGAACTGAATCCGGCATTTTCATTTACAATATGAAAACCAATGGGATTATCAACCTGCATAAAAAATTCAATGATCCATATTCCATTTCTGACAATGCGGTATATACATTCTGCCGCGACAGGGAAGGCGGTATATGGGCAGGCACTTATTTTGGCGGAATAAATTATTATCCGCGCCAGTACAATTCTTTTACAAAAATTTTTCCGAAAAGCGGTGAGAACTCACTCAGCGGATATGTTGCCCGCGAAATTCACCAGGATGATAAAGGCCACCTGTGGATTGGAACAGAAGATGCCGGGCTGGATAAACTGGATACCGCCACCGGTGTATTCACCCATTTTCAACCAACCGGAGAAAAAGGAAGCATTGCTTATACAAATATTCATGGCCTGCTGGCAGATGGCAACGAACTATGGATAGGCACTTTTGAACATGGCCTGGATGTAATGGATCTCAGAACAGAAAAAGTAATCCGGCACTATGCCCAGGATACCGGCCGGCACGATCTGAAAAGCAATTTCATCTATTGTATATACCAGACACGCGATAAAGAAATTATGCTGGGCACCACGCGCGGCGCATACCTGTACAACCGGGCAGCCGATGATTTTATTCCCTTGCCGGGTATGCCCTTATACAACTGGTATTCTTCATTGTTAAAAGATAAAGACGGTATTATATGGGCCGGCACCTATGGCAATGGCGTACACAGCTATAATACAAAAACAAAAAAAAGCGGCGATTTCAGGTACGATGCTAAAAACATACACAGCCTCAGCAGCAACCGGGTAAACAGCATATTTGAAGACAGCAATAAAAATCTTTGGTTTGCTACGGAAGGCGGTTTGTGCAAATACAACCCGGCCGCAAACAATTTTATCCGGTATACCACGCAAAAAGGCTTTCCTACCAATTTTATTCTGAGCATACTGGAAGATGAAAAACAGGATCTATGGATAAGTACTTCAAAGGGCCTGGTTTGTTTTAACCCGCGTACCGAACAGATCATCACCTATACCAGGTCGAACGGACTGCTGAACGACCAGTTTAATTTCAGTGCCGCATATAAAGATGCTGCCGGAAGAATGTATTTTGGAAGTGTAAAGGGACTAATCAGTTTTCAACCGGCAGCATTCGTAAAAAACAGTTTCACCCCTCCCCTGTACATAACCGGTTTCCAGGTAAACAATAAAGAGCTGCCCATTGCAAAAAAGAGTTCGCCTTTGCAAAAATCGATTGCCTACACCGATAAAATGACGCTCAACTACAACCAGTCAACATTCAGCATCGATTTTGCCTCGCTGAGTTATACCGCACCGGAAATGTCGGAGTATGTTTATAAAATGGAGGGGCTTGATAAAGACTGGACATTTTTGAAAACAAACCGCAAAGTATATTTCACCGGGCTCTCTGCCGGTACGTATACTTTTAAAGTAAAGGCAACCAACAGCAGCGGTGTATGGAACAACCGCGAGACCATATTGAATATTGAAATATTGCCACCCTGGTGGGCCAGCCGCTGGGCGTATATCGGTTATGTAATTGCAGGTATCCTTATCATTTATTATTTAATCCGCAATTACCACTATCGTGTGGAAGAAAAAAACCGGCGCAAGATAGAACACCTGGAAATTGTAAAAGAAAAAGAACTCTACCGCGCCAAGATGGAATTTTTCACCAATGTGGCGCATGAAATCAGAACGCCGCTTACACTGATAAAAGGCCCGCTGGAAAAAGTAATCCGCAAGGCCATGGGCCTTCCCGAAATAAAAGACAGCCTTAAGATCATGGAGCGCAATACAGACCGGCTCATCAATCTCAGCAACCAGCTGCTCGATTTCCGGCAAACGGAAATACAGGGTTTCGGTCTTCATTTTGTAAAAGCCAATATTTCAGAATTGCTGGAAGAAAACTGGTTGAATTTTAAATCACTGGCAGAACAAAAAAATCTTTTTTTTACGATTGACCTGCCGGCCAATCCTGTATTTGCGGCCATCGATACAGAAGCGTTCAATAAAATACTGGGCAATCTCTTCAGCAATGCGGTTAAATACGCAGCGCAGTCGGTAGGTGTATCATTACTGCCATTGGCTGACGCTGATCAGGTATTTACCATTGAAATAAAAAATGATGGTTACCTGATACCGTATGAGATGAAGGACCAGATTTTTGAACCCTTCTTCCGGCTAAAAGAAACCGAAAAGCAAAAGGGAACCGGTATCGGCCTGGCATTATCCCTTTCATTGGTACAACTGCACAAGGGAACGCTGATGCTGAAAGAACCATCGGGCAATATGAATGTATTTATTTTGCAGGTGCCGGTACAGCAGGATTATACTTTTAACCTGCCCCAGAATAAAAACATGGTCATTCAGGCTGACCAAATAAAAAACGAATCATGAAGCCCGTTTTATTAATAATAGATGATAACGAAGAGATACTGGAGTTCATTGAGCACGAACTCAATGAAAAATACACGGTTATTAAAGCTACCAATGGCCATGATGCATTACAGGTATTGAAAACGGATGCCATACAACTGATCATTTGTGATATTATGATGCCCGTTATGGATGGATTTGAATTGTGTAAAATAATAAAAACCAATGTAGACTTCAGCCATATCCCGGTTATATTACTAACGGCGCGCAATACACTGCAATCTAAAATTGAAGGCCTGGAGCTGGGTGCAGACGCTTATATTGAAAAACCCTTTTCGCCCGATTACCTGCGTGTGCAAATTGCCAACCTGCTGGCCAACCGCGCCAAGATCAAAGAATATTTTGCCAGCTCGCCGCTGGTGCATATTAAAAGCATGGCATACTCCAGGGCTGACGAACTTTTTTTGGAAGGTATCAATGAAGCCATCTGCAATAACCTGGAAGATACAGGACTTGATGTAGAAAAACTGGCCAGGCTGGTAAACATGAGCAGGCCAACGCTGTACCGCAAAATAAAAGTCATCTCTGATCTTACTCCCAATGAACTGATTAATATAACCCGACTAAAAAAAGCCGCTGAACTGCTGGCATCCGGCAATTACAAAATATACGAGATTGCAGACATGGTAGGCTATGGCTCTCAAACCAACTTTGGCAGAAATTTTCTAAAACAGTTTGGTATGACCCCGTCAGAATACCTGCTTGTGAAACAACAGGACCGTTCCGCCAATAAAAAAGAAGGACAGTAACGCTATAGGGTCATTGTGTTGTGTGTTATGGGTTATGTGTTGTGTGTTATGTGTTGTGTGTTGTGTGTTGAGTGAATTCCGTCTGTCTTCCCGATCTTGCAGACTAACAAATTGTAGCCGCTGGGCTTATCGGAGACGGGGACGTCAGACCGTGAGAGTCCATTGTTGCTGTTATCATCAAGACCCCGAAAGCAAACGGAGATACCGGAACCCCGCCCCGCCGTTGTTGGTGTTTTCACCAACAACTACCGGCAAACGGATCCACAATTCTCTTCATTCACTAAGTTTGGAGGCTATCCGGAGGTTTGACCAGTGTTCCAATTCTTCAAATTTGATCATGACCACCATGACAATCTGCGTTCCATCAGACCCGCAAACGAATTTCCACACCTGCCTTCCGGCAGGCAGGTTAGCACATTCATCACATTTTTCCGCCCCGCCATTGTTGCTGTTATCACCAACACCCCGAAAGCAAACGGAGATACCGGAACCCCGCCCCGCCGTTGTTGGTGTTTTCACCAACAACTACCGGCAAACGGATCCACAATTCTCTTCTCACTAAGTTTGGAGGCTATCCGGAGGTTTGACCCGCGTTCCAATTCTTCATATTTAATCATGATCATCATGAAAATCCGCGTTCCATCAGACCCGCAAACGCATTTCCACATTCATCACATTATCACATTTTTAGCATCATTATTTACTATTTTTTATACCTTTTCTAAAAAATATTTTTGCTGATTTGTCCAATCCGGAAAGTTCAGTTGTCATTAGTTTTTACAATTAAATTTTCAAAAAATGGAACAAAGAATTAATGTGCACGAAAAAGGACAGCAAGCTTTAAAGGCGCTTTTTGGATTGGGCAGTTACCTGAAGAAATCTCCGGTTGACCAGCAACTGCTGGAACTGGTGGCTTTCAGGGTTTCTCAAATCAACGGTTGCGCCTATTGCCTGGATATGCACTCCAAAGACCTGCGTGCCAAAGGAGAAACCGAACAACGTTTATACGGCCTGAATGCATGGCGTGAAACGCCCTATTACACTGATCGTGAAAGGGCTGCGCTGGAATGGGCTGAAGCAGTAAACACCTGCAAAGTACCCGAAAACGTATACAACGATGCAAAGGCTCAATTTTCTGATGAAGAGTTGATTGACCTGACCTTTGCCGTTACTACCATTAACACCTGGAACCGCCTTAATATTGCATTCCCGGTTGTACCGGGTGGTTATACGGTAGGACAATACGGCGCATAAACAAACTTTTATTAACCATCAAAAACAGTCATGGCATGAACGAGTTCTTAATAATCATTCACAGGGATATGACCAGCAGGGATGCAAGTCCTTCGCCGGAACAAATGCAGGCAGCCATTAAACCTTTCCAGGACTGGATAGGTGGCATTGCTGCACAAAATAAGCTGGCACAACCGCCCAAACGCTGGGATGGCGGCGGCCGTGTGGTTAAACACAACAATACGGTAACCAACGGGCCCTATGCCGAAATCAAGGAATCCATTGGCGGTGTAATAATGATAAAAGCGGAAGATTATGATGATGCCGTGGAAATTGCAAAGGGCTGTCCCATTCTGCAATGGGGGGCTGTTGTAGAAGTGCGCATGGCGGTACCCACACCATAACGCCGCACAGTAATCGCAGCATGCAAACTATTGAATCACCGATATGCAGTACACCAGAGAATGTCTTTGTAAATTTGCAAAGACATTCTTTTCAAGGTATGAACGAACAGGCCATTTTACCGCATTTATTCAGGACCGAATACCGCAAGATAGTTTCGGTGCTTTGTGCATTGTTTGGTATTGAGCATGTGGAGACGGCAGAAGACATTGTAAGTGACACTTTCCTGTCAGCCACCGAACTATGGAGTATAAAAGGTTTTCCCGAAAACCCCACGGCATGGCTGTATACGGTAGCAAAAAATAAAACAAAAAATTACCTGAAACGCAATGCGGCCTTTCAGCAGAAGTTTGCGCCCGAAATAAAATACACAGCCGGCAAAGCCGAAGAAATGGAAATTGATCTTTCGCCAAAAAATATTCAGGACAGCCAACTGGCTATGATGTTTACCGTCTGCAATCCCTGTATTGCAACAGATGCACAGGTGTCGCTGGCGCTCAGCCTGCTTTGCGGTTTTGGCGTACAGGAAATAGCGGACGCCTTCTTAACTAATAAAGATGTCATTTACAAACGACTGAACCGCGCCAAAGAAAAGTTGAAAAGTGAACGCATTGCTATTGAACAACCCGGGGCCGCCGAAATAGACAACCGGCTGGATCCTGTTTTAACAACCCTGTACCTCCTGTATTCCGAAGGGTATTATTCTACTTCGCAAAATACGGTATTACGCAAAGACCTGTGCGGCGAAGCCATGCGGCTGACCATGCTGCTGATACAAAATCCGCTAACCAATAAACCGGCTGTAAATGCACTCTATGCGTTGATGTGTTTTCATGCTTCCAGGTTCGATGCAAGAATCAATGAAACCGGGGAAACTGTTTTATATGAAGACCAGGATACCCGTCTCTGGGATCTTAGCCTGATTGAAACGGGCACGGCCTACCTCAACCTGGCCGCCACCGGTAATCGCCTGTCTCAATACCACCTGGAAGCCGGTATCGCCTTCTGGCATACACAACACGAAGACATCCCTGAAAAATGGGAAAACATATTACATTTATACAACCACCTGTTGCAAATCTGTTATTCACCCATTGCAGCGCTCAACCGCACTTTTGCCCTCGCCAAAACCAACGGAAAAAAAGAAGCGATTCTTGAAGCGGAAAAATTGAAGCTTACAGACAATCATTTTTATTTCTCTTTGCTCGGCCACCTCTATACCGGCATCAGCCATACGAAAGCGCTGGAACACTTTAAAACAGCGCTGGTACTGGCGCATTCCCCCGCGGATAAAGCTACCATTACCAGGAACATAGAACGGCTTATGGAAGCATAAAAATGAAAAGTGAAAAATGTAGAGACATTTTCCTGCGCTTTTCATTTGCTATTGCTATATGAAGGAAACAATTTGAGTAAAAGTAACGGGCCCGGCTAAACGTATACCATGCGTTGGGCTTATTGGGTCAGTTCAACCGTGCAATAAAAGTATCACCGGCCGTACGAAATTTTCTACTGTTGGAAGGGTTGATTGAACCCTAAAATTAATTAGAAAAAACGTTTTAGCAAGCCATTTTTGGATATTTTTTAGCGGTGCTGGCAATTCCACCTGCTGTTTTCAGGCTTCCTGGTCTATAATCGGGCTTTTAGTTAATGCTGAAATGGCTATAACGATTTAGCGGGCCGGCTTACCCTTTTTTTGGGTAGAACCCCTTACAATCAGCTGCCCTGGCAGGGTCACTTTATGATCAATCACATGTTTGGCGGCCAGTTTATCGAGTAAAATATTTATGAGCTGTTCAGACATGGCTTCAATGGGTTGCGCAATGGCTGTAATGGTGGGCGTATGCAATTCAAAGACAGTATTGTCATCGAAAGATACAACAGCAATATCAGAGGGAATGGACAGCCCCATCTGTTTAATCGCCCTGAGTCCGTTAATGCCCAGGTAATTGGTGGAAAAAATAACGGCATCCAGTTTAGATTTCCTGCCCAGGAAATCAATAATATGCTCCACCACATTGGCATCATCCATATGAAAGCCAATTTCCTTTACGTAGTGGTTCAGGCTGTGGTCGTCTGCCGCTTTCTCATAACCGTGCAGTCTTTCCTGCATCTGCGATTGCAATGAATTAATGGTAATAAAACCGATTTCCTTATAACCCTGGTCTACCAGGTGCTGTATGGCTGTATAGGTACTTTTAAAATTATCCAGCATTACAAAATCGTGGTTGCCATTGTCGAAACACCGGTCGAACAGTATAACCGGCTTGCCACTGCTCACCAGCTTATCAATATCTTCTTTTATGCCTTCGGTAGGTGTAATAATATATCCATCTATATGCCTGTCGCGAAACAACTGCATCAGCTCCCTGGCTTTCTCCTGGTCATTTTCTGTGCTGCAGTATAAAATCTTGTAACCATTTTTATAGGCATTCTCTTCTATCAGTCCGGCAAGAGTTGCAAAAAAAGGATTGGAAATATTTTCCACCATGAGGCCGATGGTATTTGTTTTACCGGTTCTGAAACTCCTGGCCAGCAGATTGGGTTTGTAGCCCACCTCGTCAATAAATTTCAATACTTTTTGCGTGGTTTGATCACTGATCCTTTTTTCTTTTGATTTTCCATTGAGAATAAATGAAACCGTGGACTGCGAAAGTTGTAACTGTTTGGCGATGTCTATGATGGATAAAACCTTTTTCTTCACGGCAAAAAACCTTTTAGCAAAGTTAACAATCCACCAGAAAAAAAATGCTGTTATTTTTCCGCTACCGCCGGCGCCAGCCCACCTCTTGCAAAAATCGGCCGCCTGCACCACCCCACTCCACAGGTGGCGATTGCCAGACGGAATAGTTAATCCGGACTACCATATACGGGCAGCTGCACACCCTGTGTATATAACGCTTTTTATTATTTTTAACCGGTGTAACCTTACAGTATAAAAATTACCCGCATGAAAATAAAACCGTAAGAACTGGTTGAACATTATTATATTTTGCTGAACAACATACCGGACCACTACTGATTCCTTTTGTAAAAAACTGGCTGAACAAACCAACATTTTTTTCGGCCGCCTATTATATATTCTTTTTTATTTCCTATGGTGTATTCCTTTTTTTTGAAAAATACCACCGCATAACAGGCATGCGTGCGGGTCATGCATTTCAAAATTCACTTATTGGTTTTTCCATTGCACTGGTGTTGATTCCGGGTAAATAATGTCAGGGAAGTTGTAACCTCCGATGATAAAGAAAGCAATATTTCTTTTTTTTATGGCAGACAAAAATAATTCAGCGGTGACCCTGCATCTGTGCATATTCTTCTACGGTGAGGAAGCCTTTGCTGGCAGTGTCTCTAACCGTCCTTTTTTTTCCTCAACCTGTTCCGTTTTAAATTGCAATCCCTTCTCCTTCCGTTAACCACTGCAGGAATTCCTGCCTGTACCTGCCCAATTGCGCCCTGTCTTTATAAAATAGGGAATGCTTAACGAAACATGCCTGTGGTGGCAAATTTTTTGTTTTATCTGTGGCGAAACAATGTTTAATAATTTTTCAACCATTAAAAAGTACAATTATGAGACAGCCTAAAATGATCATACTGGCATTACTGCTGATTTCTGCCGCACTGGTGCCACGCACGCTGGCTGCGCAGAGTGATAGAGAAAAAGTAATGCAGGAGAGCAGAGAAGCAAAAACAGCTTTTATCAAATCAGATGCCTCCATGGAAAAGTTATTTGCTGATTCGTACGGTTATGTTATTTTCCCCAATGTAGGGAAAGGTGCTGTGATTGTAGGTGGCGCCGGTGGTAATGGCACTGTATATGAAAAAGGAAAAGCAATTGGTACTGCCAATTTGGTGCAGGCAACCGTAGGCGCACAGGTAGGCGGCAAAGCATACCGCGAAGTAATTTTCTTTGAAGACAAAGCAGCACTGGATCGTTTCAGGGAAAATAAATTTGAATTTAGTGGCCAGGTTTCTGCCGTAGCGGTAAAATCGGGTGTTTCGGCCACAGCCAAATACACAGATGGCGTAGCTGTATTTACAGAAGACCGGGGCGGACTGATGGCAGAAGCCAGCGTGGGCGGACAAAAATTCACATTTAAACCTCTATAATGTTCTCTATAACGTTTTCGCCAACCTGCAGGTTAGTATCATATAAAAGCTTGCCCCCCGGGGCAGGCTTTTATATTTAAATACAGTGCGGAAGCCATCCTGATAATTTACTGTAAATTAAAAAGGATGGTTTACACCTGAATACGTGCAGGGCAATTGTTTTTTTTATATCTTACCAGTACTAAATACAACCATATGACCATCAAACAAAAATCGGAAATACTTTACCAGTCGTTTCTCACCGCCTGGGAGCATTATAGTAAAATAGAAAAAGAACACGCGCAATCCACCGGGTTTAAAGAACTATTAAGCGTTCCTGCATTAAAAAACGCTTATCAGAAATGGCAATTCGCGGTAAATGACTACTACGACTTTGCGCGCTCCATCGAACATAAGAATTTAGATGATGAATATACCGGCAGATAACTCCCCGCTGGTTTTTCACTCCCGCTTCAACTCTTTTTCATACACCCCGACTACTGCAATGTCCAGTCGGGCCGCACATAATGACAGGTATAACCATACGGATTTTTGCGGAGATAATCCTGGTGTTCTTCTTCGGCGTCCCAAAACGCTGTAGCCGGAACTATTTCGGTCACAATTTTTCCAGGCCATTTACCGGATGCGGTCATTTCCCCGATCAATTTTTCAGCGGTCTCTTTTTGCGTTTCATCCAGGTAAAAAATAGCGGAGCGGTAAGACATACCCCTGTCATTGCCCTGCCTGTTTTTGGTGGTAGGATCATGAATCTGGAAAAAAAATTCCAGCAGGCTGCGGTACGATAAAAGGTTTGTATCAAATGTAATGGCTATTCCTTCTGCGTGGGTTCCATGATTGCGGTACGTTGCATTGGGTACATCCCCGCCGGTATAACCCACAACGGTAGAGATCACGCCCGGCTGGTCACGTATAAGATCTTCCACGCCCCAAAAACAACCCCCTGCCAATATTGCTTTTTCAATGCTCATATTCCTTTTTTGCTGCAAAGGTAGGCATAAATTGGAAGGCGTTTTTGCTTGCAACCGCCTCCCCTGCCGCCTCTACAGGAATACATGCGGGCAAAAATAATACAGGATTCCCCGCTTCTTTTTTATTTTCCTGAATAAAGCCCCACCTTATTTTCTTCCCTTTTTAAAATAACCATCAACACGATTGGTCATTGCGTGCATAAGAATGTACAAGATTGAATAAGATGGGGCAGTAAAGCATTCAGCCTGATTATTTGCCATGCAGCAGATACCATTTGTGCAAAGACCAGCACGAACAGCAGATACCTGCCAGCAACACCAGGGAGCGCACCCAGTTCATGGTATTCCATTCTGACCATGTTTTTTGTAAAAGCGCGGTATCCGTTAATTGCGCGGTCCTGAACATGATATCATTGCGCGGATAAAAATAACCAAATGTTAGTCCTTCCGCCAGCAGGTACATCACCAGCGCAATGGCCAGGTACATGCGAATGGCCGGAGCCGATTTCCAAAACAACAACAGTACCACCAGTCCCAGCGCCTGGTTGACCGGTGAAAACAAACGGAAAAAATTGCCGGGATTAACTGTCTTGTAGTACTCGCGGGCGGTGGCGATGGACCTGGGTATATCACTGCCCCACGAGGTGGCATCTATCAGTGAAGTATAGATGTTTACAAATAACAAACCGCTGGCAACCATCAGGGATGCAAATAAAAATAACGTCTTCATTTTTTTCCTGCAAATATGGCCTCAGGAAAAGCCGCGGAATTGTATTTAACGGACATTCTCGTACAGGTGCCCTTTTACAGTACTTTTATTGCGCCTGTAGGCGCCGGGCGTCATTCCGGTAAAAGACTTAAAAGATTTTATAAAATGCGCCTGGTCCGAAAAATGGCATTGGTAGGCAATGGCAGTGAGCTGTAAATCGGTATGGTGCATCAGTTCAACAGCATGCAGGTATTTTTTATATAAAATTAACTCTTCGGTATTCATACCGGTAGCTTCTAAAATTTTTCTGCCCAGGTGACGCGGCGAGTAACACAACGAACCCGCCAGCTGGCCCACCGATTCGTGGTGACGGTTCTGCGCATATAAATAATCATTGATTAGCCGTTCCTGCGGCTGCCACTCCACCCAGTTTTTCATTACCCAATGCTGCAGAATGGCTACCCTGCTGCCGAAATCATTTTGTTCGGCCAGCTGGTGCCAGAGCGAATGAAAACCATTATTGATGAGGGTTACATCGGTACTGGTATCTGAAAACTCTGCAGCCGGACTTCCAAATAATTTCTTTATGCCAAGCGGCTGAAAAATAGCCCCGAAAAAAACCTGTTTCTGTGGCAGTTGTAATTGTATCGGTGTTTTATTAAATCCGTTTATAAAACAGTGGGGCAACCGGTATTCTTTGTTGTTTTGCTGAACAGCAATTGGTTCGCCTTCACTGAAATTAAAAATGATTTCAACAATGCCTTTTGGAATGATGTATTCCTTGCTAAAACCGGTTATATGATCTACCTGCCAGAGCTCCTGGAGGGTGTTGTTGTAAGGCGGTTCAGGTCTATGATAATGATAACTCAAAATTGCGGCTCGTTGTATTTGATGGTTGTTGTATAAGCGCTTTTACTAAATGGTGCGGCCTTCCACTATTTTATCGTACTCCACATCATTGGGCTCCCATAATTCTATTTTGTTGCCCTCCCCATCGAGAATATGCACAAACTTACCATATTCAATAATCTCTATACTGTCTACAATGGTCACTCCTTCTTTCACCAGTTCTTCTACCAGCCATTCCAGGTTTTCAACACGGTAGTTTATCATAAATGCATTTGAAAAATGATCCGTGGCCTGTGATGAGGGACTCCATTGTGTAAACCCTTTTTTTGATGGATCCGCCGCCTGCCGCCATTCAAAATTAGTACCCCATTGGTCGGTATCAAAACCCAGGTGTTTTTTGTACCAGTCTTTTGCCTGGTTGGGATTGTTGCATTTGAAGAATATTCCACCAATACCGGTTACTTTTTTCATGGTGCACTGTTTAGGGTTTATATTATATCAACCAATGGCAGTTTTTTTTGACTGCTAAGAATATCTTCAACGCAGCAGCCTTTTATCTTTTCAATGATTGCGGGCCCGTTATCTGTTATTGAAATTACTGTCTTGTGTCCGTTCAAAAAAATGGGTGATGTCATTGCCGAAGCCAGCCTTCGTTTTTAAGCACCACCAGCAAATATTTATTATTAACAGACATGGCAGGCAGCCAGGTGTCGAGCCGCCTGATGGTCCACCAATTGCCTTCCCTGTTACCAGGGTTTGCAAATGCATACCGGTATAATATGGCCCTTATATAGCGCGGTGGCTTGTCCGGAAAAGGGTTTGCGGCAAACAACTGCAATATGTTCCGGTCGTTATGCAGCAACTTCCAGACAAGGTGCAGGGTCCAGGGATAATCTTCGGGGCTGGACATCGCTGCAAACCACATTTGCCAGTCGAACCGCAACTGATAAGGCGCTACCTGCGGTGGGTTATCGCCTGCCAGTACGGGCAGACCTTTATAGATATACGGTTGCCAATGGGCGTTATCGGTAGAATCTTCATCCATCGTTCCTTCAAACACCACGTTGAGCCTTTCCTTGCCAACGCTGCCAAATGCGCCATAGGTATTCACCAGGTCGAGCGAAGTAAACGAAGTATTCATGATTTGCCGGGGCGAAAACAGGTTAATGGCCGGTTCAATACTCAGCAGTATTACCAGGCCGGTTACAATCCGTGCGGTTACCAGCATGGGTTTCGAAGGCAATGCTTCCAGGGCTGCGCGTTCGGCTTTGCGCACTAATGTACGCGGTAACAGAACCGCCCAGAAACCATCATCAAAACAAGCCAGTGCGGGTACTATGGTGAGCCAGTTTAAAAAGGAAAGGTTACCGCTGAGCAGTATGGTAAACTGCAACTCAATGATGATGATGCCGGCAATATGCCGCCCCACACGGGGCCACCAGATAAAAAATGGCGCCACCAGTTCGGCCAGCCAGTTATACCAGAGGCCTGCCTTTAGTGCAATGGCGGGTAGAAAATGAAACCATCGGCTTAATGGTCCCGGCAGGGGTTGTGTTTCAAACTGGTAATACAGTGCGGTGCCATTTCGCCATACTTCATCGCCCCGGATTTTGATCATACCGGCGCCCAGCATAATGCGAAAAATAAGCCAGCGGAATAACAAGATGATCGGCATGGGCGGAGCCCGTCGTGGAAATGGGCGCATATCCAGCAATGGACAAAGAAAAATAGCCAGGAAGCCGGTTTCGGTTAATTGTATTTCCCAGCCATACCCATACCATTCCTGACCCGCATGTACAAAAGACATGTACAAAAACCACAGTACGGCAAGCACCAGCGCATTGGCGTAGCCGGCCACTACCAGCAAAGACAGTAACAAACCCATCCAGGCGGCAACCAGCAATGCGGTATCCGAATGCGAAAACCAGAATAGCGAGGGCAGGCGCATAAAACCAGCGCCCCTGGAACCAAGCGCATTACTTACCTGGTCCAGGTAAGCAGACACAGGTAACAGACCGCTTTCACCCATCAGCGGCAGCACCTGGTTAATGGCAACCAGGAATGCGGTTGCATACACCAGTCCCAGTAAACGGAGTATTAGAAAACGCGTGAGCCAATAGCTGCGTGTATTGGTTGCTGTTAGTATGCCGTTACCGCTGAGCATTTGTACGCGTTGTTGGTTTGCACTGAATACCGGCAACCAGCATGCCGTAAACCGATTTATCTACAACCGGCTGGTTAAACCCAGTTGATGTTCCTGTAGTGTGTCTTTTGCTATTTCGTAACCGGCATCCGCATGCCTTATAACACCCATACCGGGATCATTTCTTAAAACACGGCCCAGCCTCGCTGCTGCTTCCGGCGTTCCGTCTGCTACAATGACCATACCTGCATGAATACTGTAACCCATTCCAACGCCGCCACCATGGTGCAAAGAAACCCAGCTGGCGCCGCCGGCCGTATTTACCAGTGCATTCAATATGGGCCAGTCGGCCACTGCATCGCTTCCGTCTTTCATGGCTTCCGTTTCACGGTTGGGGCTCGCCACAGAACCGGTATCCAGGTGGTCGCGACCTATAACAATGGGTGCTTTCACCTTTCCGGTACGCACCAGTTCATTGAATGCAAGGCCGGCTTTCTCGCGTTCTCCCTGCCCAAGCCAGCATATCCTTGCCGGCAAACCCTGGAATGCAATGCGTTGCCTGGCAAGTTTCAGCCAGCGTTGCAGCGACGCGTTTTCCGGAAACATACCGGCAATCAGTTCATCGGTTACTGCTATATCTGCCGGGTCGCCACTCAATGCCGCCCAGCGAAAAGGCCCTTTACCCAAACAAAAAAGCGGGCGTATATAAGCAGGTACAAAACCGGGGAACGCAAATGGATCATGTTTGGTTAACCGTTTCGCCTGGCTGGTGCGGGCTTCGTACTCCTGCGCGCGGGCACGGATATTATTGCCATAGTCAAATGTAACAGCGCCTTTATCCATCAGCAACAGCATCAGCTGTACATGCAGGTACATGCTCTCATAAGCAAGGGCAACGTATTTAACGGGGTCGGATTGGCGTAGTAATTTTGCCTCATCATTGGTGAGCGTGTGCGGCACATAGCCTATCAGCGGATCATGGGCCGAGGTCTGGTCGGTTAATGTATCGGGAATAATATTTCTTTCATTCAGGCGTTGCAGCAGGTGCACGGCATTGCAGCGTACGCCAATACTTTTGGCAGCGCCCTGTTGTTTATACAGTAATGCGGCATCAATGGCTTTGTCTATGCCGGTAAATTGCTCATCCAGGTATTTTGTTTCGATGCGTTTGCTGATGCGCCATTCTTCCACTTCGGCAATCAGGGCAACGCCGCCGTTCATGGTAATAGCCAGTGGTTGTGCGCCGCCCATGCCGCCGAGACCTGCGGTTACATTCAGCGTATGCTGCAGGCTGTTGTATTGGGTGTTGTGCGTTGTGTTTCCTGTTTTTACCGTTGCAAAATGTTTATCGGCAATAGCGGCATACGTTTCATAGGTACCCTGTACAATGCCCTGGCTGCCTATATAAATCCAGCTGCCGGCAGTCATTTGCCCGTACATCATCAGTCCTTTCTGTTCAAGCTCATCAAAATGTTTCCAGTTGGCCCAGTTGGGCACCAGCTGAGAATTGCTAATCAGCACCCGGGGTGCATCAGTATGTGTTTTCAGGATACCTACCGGCTTACCGCTTTGTATCAGCAATGTTTCATCATTCTCCAGTATTTTTAGTGATTTGATGATGTTGTCGAGCGCTTCAAAATTGCGGGCTGCTTTGCCGCGTCCGCCATATACTATCAGTTCATCCGGACGTTCCGCCACTTCCGGGTCAAGGTTATTGAGCAGCATGCGCAGGGCGGCTTCCTGTATCCAGCCTTTGCATTGCAGTTGCGTGCCGGTGGGTGTCTTATAACGGAGGGGATCGTAATGGTGCGCGTTGGTACTCATAAGCGAATTTACCCAGAAAACCGATACCCGGTGGGGGATTGAATGAGTGGGTGGGAATTTCAAAAGTTAAAAGTCAAAAGTTAAAATGGTACCGGATTACGTGGCCGGAATCAACAATTCAAAAGTTAAAAGTCAAAAGTCAAAATAATAATCTCGCCGCAGATTCGCAGATTATTGTAGTTAATGCCTCTGTTGACTCTGTGAAAACCTCACGTACCTCCGTGGCAAAAATAGCCGCAGATTCGCAGATTACACGGCCGCCACCACCAATTCAAAATTTAAAATTCATCATTCAAAATAGTACCGGATTTATATTAGGCGCTGCTGTTTATAATGTCTACCTTAACTGTTGCTTAGTGAAACGATTGCCTGACTAACCTATCCTCTCTGAAATTCATGTCCGGCCATTGCAGCCCGCTTTTCCAATTCAAAACATAAAAAAAGCAACATGAAACTCCCTCTCATCGCACTACTGCTCCTGGTCATTACAGCCTGCAACAACGCCGGCAAAAAAGAAACCGCTTCCATGCCCGGCGCTTATAAAATGTTATACCAAAAAGTAAAAGGCGGAAAAACGGACACCACCTTTACGTCATTGCTGCAACAAAAAATTTATACGGATGATTACATGATGTATGCCAATTTCAATCCGTCTGACTCTGCCAGCAGTTTCGGTATCGGCACCTATACCATGATTGGTGATACGGTTACTGAAAAGGTATTTTACAATGGCGCCGATTCTACCAAAACTGATGCCATCCACAATTTTAAACTGGTCATAGAAAAAACCGCTATCGGCTACAAACAGATCATTCCTGAAATAGAATCACAGGGAGAAAAATTTATATTGACGGAAGACTATGAAAACATTGGCAAGAAAGAAACCAACTCCATAGATGGCGCCTGGAAAATGGGAAAGTCGTGGTGGGTAAAAGGGAAAGACAGCACCGTCAATACCAGCGTACAGTTTAAAGTATATTATATGGGACATTTTATCTGGGGACATACCTGGGAAGACTCCACCAAAAAAACACATACGGGTATTGGCTTTGGCACTTTTACCATGAATGGTACGGATAAAATAACAGAAAAACTGCCGGTGTCCACTTATGCTGATGCACGCAATAAAGATTATGTGATTGAGCTTGCCATGAATGGCGCTGATGCATTTACACAGACCATCGTGAATAAAGACAGCAGCAGGCAGGTAGAAATGTACACACGCCTGAAAAAATAAACGATTCTTTTAACCGGGGAGTTATACTGGCTGGCTCCCCGGTTCATTTATAAAGCAAAACCAGGATACCCTTCGTTGAGAGCGATATTTTTTGATACGGCAAAAGCATTCAGTTTTTGTACAAAAGAAAAATCTTTTATAATACCGGAGACCTTGTTAATATCGTCTGCAAAAATTCTGTCTTCGGAAGCAAAGCCAGCGTATTGGCGCACAAAATCATGCGCAAACTCCAGCAGCACACTGCTTTTTAAAGGCGCCCTGAACTCGATTGCCTGGCAGGCGCTCAGCAGTTCTATTGCCAGTATGTATTCCAGGTTGTCCAGCACCTGGTTCAGCTTACGCCCGCTGATGCTGCCCATGCTTACATGATCTTCCTGGCCCAGCGAAGTGGGTATACTGTCTGCACTGGCCGGAAAACACAGGGTTTTATTTTCTGTTACCAGGGCGGCCGTTGTATACTGCGGTATCATAAAACCACTGTTTAACCCCACGTCCTTCATTAATAAAACCGGCAGTCCCCATTTGCCTTCCAGCAACAGGTAACAACGGCGGTCCGAAATATTGCCGATTTCCGCAGCTGCAAAACATGCATAATCCAGGGGTAACGCCAATGGCTGACCGTGAAAATTACCGCCGCTGATGGTATCACCTGCATTAAAAATTATCGGGTTATCTGTAACCGCGTTGAGTTCGGTTTCAGTAAGTTCTTTGAGGTGCAGCCATGCCGTTCTGCTGGCGCCATGCACCTGCGGCATACAGCGCAGGCTATAGGGGTCTTGTACTCTGCCGCAATCTATATGGCTTTGCATGATGGCAGAATCTTTTAATAATAGTCGCAACCGCTGCGCCACCAGCAGGTTGCCCGTAAAGGGCCGCAGCCGGTGCAGGCGTTCATCAAAAGGCGATTTGGTACCCGTGAGCGCTTCCAGGCTCATGGCGCCAATAATGTCTGCGGCTTCCAGGCAATGGTGCATGCGCTGCACAGCCTGTACAGAAAATGAAACTATGAACTGCGTTCCGTTTATAAGCGCCAGGCCTTCTTTCGGACCGAGCTGCAATGCAATCATTTGTTCGGCTGCAAAAATTTCTGCCGTGGGTTTGCGTATACCTTTATAAAAACATTCTCCCAAACCAATCAGCGGTAAAAACAAATGCGCCAGTGGGGCCAGATCACCCGAAGCGCCTACACTCCCCTTTTCGGGCACTACGGGAATAATATTATTGTCTATATGCCACAGAATACGGTGCAAGGTTTGCAACTGCACACCGCTGTAACCCATTGCCAGCGCATGCACTTTGGTAATAAGCATTAGCTTGGCTGTTTCCACGGGTATGGGGTTGCCTACACCCACGCTGTGGCTTTGCAGGATCTTATGCTGCAGGGTCTGGGTATCTTTTGCAGATATTTTTGTATTGGACAAAATTCCAAAACCAGTGTTGATGCCATACACCGTGGTATCGTTGTTTACAATTTGCTGTACATACTGCTGGCTTTCGTAAATGCGCGCAATGGCTTTATCGGGTAATACACCCTGCACCTGGCCGGCGGCAAGAGCGGTTGCCAGGCTAACGGTCAAATGATCGGTGCCATAATTAAAAACTGTTTCCATGTTTTTGATTTCTGGCTCAAATGTAACTGAATTGCCTTTGAGAAAGGAGGTGTAGGGTGTAGGGTGTAGGGTTTAAAGTTTTGGGTTTAAGGTTTAAGGTGTAGGGTTTAAGGCGTAGGGTGTAAGGTGTAAGGTGTGGGGCGTAAGTTCTTGCCTTACACCCTACACCCTACACCTTCTACCTTCTTCTTCCTTCTAACTGCCAAACGGATAGGTTTCCGGCACCTTGTTGCCTTCAATATGCGGCTGCAATGGGTGCAGCGCATGAGAATGATCTATAAATAGCAGCGCATCATATCGTTTGGCCAGTACCGACGGCACATAATTACTTTTGCGCTCCCTGCCGGGATGGTATACAACACCTACAGCGCGGTGTGGTATGCGCGAGTGAAAAACCGGTCCTTTTTCCCCGCTACAAATAAAATAAACATCTCTTCCATACCGATCATGCAGTTCTGCCTCAATACTATTTTCGGCAGCCGGCGGCAATTCCATTTCTTCCATGGGTGCGCCCCATTCTTCTCCGGCTATTACCGTGCCTTCGTAACTGCTGAAACCCGCCAGGAATACATTGGCGGAACCATATGCTTCCCTGGCCAGCTGACCGGTATTTATCATGCCGGCTGTTTTCATATCCGTGGCACGGGCATCACCAATATGTGTATTGTGCTCCCATACAATTGCTTTTGCTGCCGGCGAATGAAACTGCATCAGCCTTTGCAATGTTTCCATCATGTGCCGGTCGCGGATGTTCCAGCTATCGTTGTTAAAGCCGATCATATTGCTGTAATATTTTTCCGCGTTTACCGCAATCAATGCATTTTGTTCGGTGTTGAAACCCGCTTCGCGGTCGCCATCCAGGAACTGCGCCCTACTTCTGATTTCTTTCAGCAATGCAACCACTGCCGAACGGCAATTATTTTTGAATGATTGTCTGGCATACAGTTGTTCATTTTCGCCAAAAGGCTCAAAGCAGGCAATCGCTTTTTTCACGGAATCCACAGCCTCTTTATCTTCTTTCTCCAGGTATTCCATCATTGCGCGCATAGAATCCCACAAGCTGTATACGTCCAGTCCGTAGAAACCAATTTTTTCAGCAGCATGCAGGTGCCGGTTGTATTCCCTTAACCATTCGGCCAGTGCAGCAGTCTCCCAGTTGGCCCACATCCACGATGGCCAGCGATCAAAACCGGCCAGTACCGTATGAATATCATCACCTGCATCGGCATATCCTTTTACATACCGGTTTATGCGGTAACAGTCGGGCCAGTCGCCTTCCACCGCAATAAAACGGAAGCCGTGTTCTTCTATCAGTCTTTTAGAAATAGCCGTGCGCCATGTATAATATTCATGTGTGCCGTGCGATGCTTCGCCCAGCATAACCACCTGCCGGCTGCCCATTGCTGCTATCAACGGGTCAAGACTTGCTTTATCTGCTAAATGATATGCGGACATGGTAAACAATTTTGAAAACCCTTGTTTATTTAATCGCATACAATATGCCATTGCCGCTATTTATCGACCCGATATTTTACATTTTGCATACCCATATACGAAAACCCCCGCGTTGGCGGGGGTTTCTCTGTGATTTTCATTTACTTTTCATCTGTAATAATTGATAAAAGTGACAAGGAGAATTATTTTTTCCGATTGCTCTTCCAAAATGTTCTCCTTTAGAAAATCGAATACTTATTATGACTAATAATCGTACCAGTTTTTTATTGCCGGTTTTTGTTTTTTTATCAAGGATTTTATTTCCCAATCTTTTAAATGGCGAAAAAAAATGGACGGCCCGGGGAAATTTCAGCCCAACGGGGAAGAAATTGTGTTGTGTGTTAGGTTGTATGTTGTGTGTTAAATTCTGTAATCCGCGGCGGAAGAAACTGTGTTAAGTGTTGAGTTGTATGTTGTGGGTTAAGTTCTGTAATCTGCGGCTATTTTTGCCACAGAGGTAGAAGATGTTTTTCACAGAGTTAACAGAGACATTACACAACAATATCGCTTAGTATGGCATCCTATAATCCTTTCATCCTATAAATCCTGGTTCAGACAAATAATCTGCGAATCTGCGGCGGAAGAAACTGTGTTGTGTGTTGAGTTGTATGAAGAAACTGTGTTGTGTGTTGTGTTGTATGTTGTGTGTTGTGTGTTAAGTTCTGTAATCTGCGGCTAATTTTGCCACAGAGGTAGAAGAGGTTTTTCACAGAGTCAACAGAGGCATTTCACAACAATATCGCTTAGTATGGCATCCTATAATCCTTTCATCCTATAAATCCTGGTTCAGACAAATATTCTGCGAATCTGCGGCGGAAGAAACTGTGTTGTTTGTTGTGTTGTAATGTTGTGGGTTAACTTCTTTAATCTGCGAATCTGCGGCTAATTTTATCGAAGCAATAGCATTGGATTCTCAATCTGCGGCTAATTTTGACCCGCTTGCATTTGTGGCTATTAAAGTTTTTTTCGCCAATTGTTATTTTATTAAAAAAAGCGCTTAATTTTATAATACCGCTGATTAACTGTCAGTGTGAAGTATACATAACTGCCCCTTCCCAGCCTGCACACAACGGCGATTTATCCATTTTTTGTTATAGCTACCATGCCCTTTGCCGGCATACAATTACAAAACCCGCAGGTATTGTTTTATACCACCGGTAATCCCGGTGCATCCCGCCGTGCAGGAAGAGAATGAACAAATCCTATGAATATTGAACCATTGTTTCTATGAAAGTTGAACCATTGAACCTTCCTATATCAACTGTAAAACGAATCGTTTACAAATTGTATATAGATATGCTACCAGCAGTACCCATGGACAACAATAAGAAAGAAACTGCCTTGCTCAAACAACTACTACATGCAATGCCAACCGGTGCATTGCTGGTGGAGATTTTGCAGGACGAGAAAAAAAACAAGACCGGCTTCACCTATCTTTTTGCAAATACCAAAGCCATCTGCATACTGGGCGAAGACCCCGGTGGTAAAAAACTGACCGAACTCTATTTTAAAGCTCCTCACAATATTTTATTCAGCCAGTTTACTGCAGCAGTCACCAGCGAATCCGTTTCCAGAAAGAATATCAGCTATACCGGTAATGGCCAGCCAAAAAATGCGGTGAGCATGGTAGAACGTTCCGGTAATTATCTCTTTTGCCTGCTCGAAGAAATACCTGCTGTTGATAATGCTGCGTTGGTATTGCCATTTACCGCCACCGAACAATTGCTCCACGCCCTTTTTGACAATGCACCCGCCCACTTACTCATTTGCAAATGCCTGCGCAATGAAGAAAACACGATAACGGATGCAGCCATTGTCTTTACCAATACAACCATTGCTCCAGCATTCAACAGCCCGGCATTGCAGGAAAGCGCCGGCTGGCAACTGATCCTTGATGTGATGGACTCCGGCATCACATCCACTTTCAGCAATGAACCCAAAGACCAGCAATGGTTCAATGGCCACCCATTCACCGCAATTAAAATCAATGATCATTACCTGGCCGTCTCCTGTAACCCGCTTACCACGGAAATGGCCGCACATAAAGAAGCTATCAGCCAGCTGGAAGGAGAATCGATGGCGCAGAAAACACACGCCATCAGAAATCCGCTTGCGTCGATATTGCTATCAGCGCAAATGGCTGCCGAACATTTAACGCATCATTCTAAAAACAGTATTATGCCATTCTTTACCATTATATCGCGCAATGCACGGAAAATTGAAAGTCTTTTGCAGCATTTACTGGAACCCGGCAAAACGGATTACCGTATGGAGATCCGTGATCTTTGCGACCTGGTGGAAATTGCCCTGCAGCATGCTGCCGACCGTATTCTGTTGTCGGGCTGCCGTGTACATACTTCCTTAAAAAAAGGATTCCAGGTTGCAGGAGAAAAAGAAAAAATTGTTTTCGCCTTTCTGGATATCATCATCAACGCCATTGAAGCTACAGAAACCGGCAAAGGAGAATTATCGGTTACCATTTTTCATCATCCATCGAAAGTAACGGTCATTTTTAAAGACAATGGCCGCGGATTGTATCACCGGCACATGAATGCGTTTCCGGCTGCCTGGAGTGAAAGAACATCCGGACAACATACAGGTTTATACCATGCACGGCACCTGCTGGCCCAATACGACGCCTGCATTGAAATGTATAGTGAAGCAGGCTCCGGAAATTCTGTAGCAGTGATTTTCAGAAAAAAACTGCCCGATAATTGACCTGGAAAACACCTTCGCCGGCTGCATTCCTGCACCGTAAATCAGGCCTCAATATTGCAAGTAATATACGGGAGCATAACGCCCGCCGGGTTGTTGCGTTATGCTGAAAATGAATTATTGTATAAATTAATAGAGATGAGTGTATTACAGGCAGGACATAAAATTATAGTTATTGGTGCGTCTGCAGGTGGATTGGAAGCCATTAAAGGGCTAGTAAGTAAATTGCCCAGGCATTTCAACAGTCCTATTTTTATCGTTTGGCATATGGGACCGGGCACTACCGGCATTTTGCCACAGGTAATAAATAACCTGAACACGGTACCGGCGGTACATGCGGTAGACAAAGAACCCATTGAACCAGGCAAAATATACATCGCCCCGCCCGACAGGCACCTGCTGATAGAAAAGGACAGGGTGCGGGTTACCCATGGGCCCAGGGAAAACCGTTTCAGACCGGCGGTAGATCCACTTTTCCGGTCGGCCGCCTATGCCTATGGTGCGCGTGTTGCTGGAATTGTATTGTCTGGCGCATTGGACGATGGCACAGCTGGTTTATGGACCATCAAAAGAAGGGGCGGAATGGCCATTGTACAGGAACCCGCCGATGCTGCGTATGCCTCCATGCCCACCAATGCGCTGGAAGCGGTGAATATAGATTTTCAGCTGCCCATTGCAGAAATAGCGCAGCTGCTGATAAAACTCGATAACGGCCTTTCTTATAAAATCAATACAACGATGCCTGATCCGGACGAGCAGGAAGACAATCGCACCAAAATGGAGATCAGTGTTGGACTGCAGGAAAATACTTCCGATGCCAGCATCCTTGAGTTGGGTGAAATTTCTCCTTATACCTGTCCGGAATGCCATGGTGTGCTGGTTGCCATCAATGAAGGCAGGCGTACGCGTTTTCGCTGCCATACCGGGCACGCTTTTTCTGCAGACAGCCTGCTGCTTAACCTTACTGAATCCATAGAAAAAAGTTTATGGAGTGCGGTACGCGGACTGGAAGAAACGGTATTTCTGCTGAACAATATGGGCGACCAGTTTTCATCTCATAACAATCCCAAACTGGCGGCGGCGTACTTCCGCAAAGCAAAAGAAACCGAAGCAAGGGCAGACAAGGTGAGGGCTGTTATTAAACAACATGAACTGTTAAGTACTGAAAACACCGGCACGGTATCCGTAAACCAGGCTTTAGCGGTAAATAAAAAAAATAATCATCCTGCATAATATTAATTTTGACTGCCTTTCATAGCACCGTACCCCTTGGACATTTACGACAGATTGAATTTTTAACCATTAGAAAAATGGATAAGTTACCCGCAGGCGGTAACTATCGCAGGAGCTATTATGGAAAGTTCAGAAAAATCAAATGGCAATCAATATTCCGGGCAGGATAATGGAAAAAATAATGCAGCGGATCTTTTTATTGCGGGCATTGGCGCATCTGCCGGCGGCATACAGGCGCTGAAAGAATTTTTTGAGCATGTATCCGCAAAATCAGGCATTGCCTATGTAGTCATTCTTCATCTTTCGCCCGATCACGATAGCAAGCTGGCTGAAGTTCTGCAATTGGTAACAACCATTCCCGTTAGACAGGTCATGGAAAAAACACCTGTACAAGCAGATCATATTTATGTGGTGCCACCCAACCAGCACCTGATTATGGAAGATGGCTTTATCAATGTATCGCCCAACCTTACCCTGGAAGACCGCAGGGCGCCGGTTGATATATTCTTCCGCACACTCGCCGCATCTCATGGCACAAAAGCCGCCTGCGTGGTGCTTTCGGGTACCGGTGCAAACGGATCTATGGGATTGAAACGCATCAAAGAATGCGGGGGCGCCGCATTTGTACAAAACCCGCGCGAAGCCGAGTTCAATGAAATGCCGCGCAATTCAATTGCAACCGCCCTGGTAGATGAAGTGTTGCCGGTTGCTTCCATCCCCTCTAAAATTGTAGCGTATAAAGAAAAGTTGGGCAAGCTGGAAATTCCCGTTGATGCGGGCGAACGCCTGGAAACGCAACAGTCGGCATTACGCGAGATATTTACGCACCTGCGCGTACGTACCGGCCATGATTTCTCCAATTATAAAAGGCCTACCCTGCTGCGCCGCATTGAACGCCGTATTAATATTCGCATGCTGCACGATTTGCCGGCATATGCACTTTATATGCGCGAACACCCCGATGAAACCACGGCGCTGTTAAAAGACATACTCATCTCCGTTACCAACTTTTTCCGTGATCACAAAGCATTCGAGGTACTGGAAAAAGATATTTTGCCACGCATATTAAAAAGCAAATCTTCAGAAGATCAGGTGCGCATATGGGTGGCCGGTTGTGCTACAGGGGAGGAAGCCTATTCCATTGCCATGCTGCTGGCAGAGCAAACGCTGGGCATCCTGGATGCCCCGAAGATCCAGATTTTTGCAACCGATATAGACGAAGCCGCGATTGCGATCGCGCGGGAAGGCTTATACACCATTAATGATGCTGCGGATGTTTCTGCGGAACGCCTCCGCAGGTTTTTTAACAAAGAAAGCGAAGCATACCGGGTGAGAAGAGAGGTAAGAGAGATGATACTCTTTGCCCATCATAACTTTATTAAAGATCCGCCTTTTTCTCATCTCGATCTGCTTACCTGCCGCAATGTATTGATCTACCTGAACCATATTGCACAGGAACGGGTGGTGGAAACATTTCATTTTGCATTAAAACCCGGCGCATTTCTTTTCCTGGGCTCTTCAGAATCGGTAGACGGCGCCAGTGATCTGTATGCACATTTCAATAAGGAACAACATATATTTCAATCGCGGCAGGTAGGCGCACGTTCTTACCCGGTACCGGAGTCGGTACCCACTTTTCATATACCGGCACCACGCGCTTCCGGTACATACCAGGATCAGGAGAACAGGTCCATGGAAAGAATCACCTATGGTGATTTGCACCAGCGTTTGCTGGAACAGTATGCACCACCTTCGCTGGTAGTAAACGAGGAATACGATATTGTATATATCTCCGAACGCGCCGGCCGTTTTTTACAGATTGCTGGCGGCGAGCCATCGCAAAACCTGCTGAAGCTGATACGCCCCGAACTGCGACTGGAACTTCGTTCTGCCCTGTACCAGGCTGTTCAAAGAAAATCGGCGGTAGAAGTAAAGGCATTGAAGGTAACGCTGGAGGATAACCGCACAGAGACCATCCACCTGCATGTAAAACCAGTGCTGCGCGATGAAGACATAGCGCGTGGATTTATACTGGTTGTATTTGAAACCAGTACAGACCAACCCGAAAAAGAGATACAGATAAGCGCCGATGAACCCGTGGCAAGGCACCTGGAAGATGAACTGATTCGCATAAAAAACCAGCTCCGCAATTCTATTGAGCAACATGAGTTCCAGGCAGAGGAACTGAAGGCCTCCAATGAAGAACTGCAGGCCATGAATGAAGAACTGCGTTCGGCGGCAGAGGAACTGGAGACCAGTAAAGAAGAACTGCAATCCATCAACGAAGAACTGAGTACCGTAAACCAGGAACTAAAAGTAAAGATTGAAGAGACCACGCTATCGGGCAATAACCTGCAGAATCTTATCAACTCCGCAGACATCGGCACCATCTTTCTGGACCGGAGTTTCCGGGTTATGTTTTTTACGCCGGCAGCCCGCACCATTTTCAATCTTATTCAAACAGATTTTGGAAGACCGCTTTCCGATATCACCAGCCGGCTGGAATACCATGCACTTATTGAAGACGTGGAAATGGTTTTGGAAAGCCTGCACAGCATAGAACGCGAAGTACACACCACGGATGGCAAAACTTTTATGATGCGTGTATTGCCCTACCGCACGGCAGAAGACCGCATCAATGGTGTGGTGATTACTTTTTTTGATATTAGTACGCGTAAAGCGGCGGAGCAAAATCTGCGCCAGAGCGAAGCAAGGCTGGCAGAAGAGCTGAATGTTTTAAACCGCCTGCATGATCTGAGCCTGCAGCTGGTAACAGCACCCGATGTGTATGGCGCTTCGCTGGAAACTTTAAAAATTATCTGCAAACTTGTCAACGCGTCGCTGGGAACCATACAGTTGTTTCAGAAAGAAGTGGGCGGGCTCCAGTACATAACAGAATTCGGTGAAGATGCAGAAGCCCTTTCTGCAATACCGTTTATTAAAGAAAAAATCCTTTTTGAAAAAGGAGAAAACTTTAAAGCGGGGCAGCGGCTTATTGTGGCGGATTATGCAGCCGGTCAGCAAAGCAGCAGTTACAACGCCATTGCAAACCATACCGGGTTCCGGGCATGGTATTCCATTCCATTACATACGGGTGATGGCAGGTTATTTGGTGTAATCACCCTGTTTTTCCGCCAACGGCATCAACCCGGCGAACGCGAACTGCATGCAGTTGATCTGTACGCAGGACAGGCCTCCCGTTTTATTGAACGTAAACAAGGTGAAGAAAATTTACGCGCATCGGAAGAACGCTTCCGCACACTCAATGATGCTGTGCCCCAACTGATCTGGACCAATGACAGCACCGGCACAGCCAATTATTTTAACCAGCGCTGGTTTGAATACAGCGGTCTTACCCAAACAGAATCGCTCGGCCGCGGATGGGAAGCCATTATACACCCGGACGATGCGCCGGAAGCCATCGAACGCTGGCGAATGAATGTACAGGAAGGCAAAGTGTTTGATGCCGAATTCAGGCTGAAACGTTTCGATAATGTATACCGATGGCATATTGCCCGCAATGTACCCATGCTTACGCGTGAAGGCAGTATCTCGGGCTGGTTTGGTTCTGCCACTGATATACAGGATTTAAAAATGGCCGTGCGTTCGCTCCATGAAAGCAGCGAACGGTTGCGTGTAACACTGGACAGCTCCACCGATTTTGCCATTATTACGCTTGATACCAAAGGCATTATCAATGGCTGGAACAAAGGCGCACATAATCTTTTGGGCTATGAAGAACCGGAAGCCATTGGAAAAAGCGCCACTATCTTTTTTACGGAAGAAGATGTGAAAAAACAGATACCGGAAAAAGAAATGACCATAGCCGAAGCCAAAGGGCGGGCCATTGACGAGCGCTGGCACAAACCAAAAGACGGGCCCGATATATTCTTAAGCGGCGTACTATCGCCCATGTATAATGGAAATGAACTGATAGGCTATGTAAAAGTGGCGCGCGATATTACCGCACAAAAGAAATATGAAGAAGCCCTGAAAGCGCTGGAAGAAAGATACCGCATAGCGCTGGCGTCTGCAGGCATGGGTACCTGGGATTGGAACATACAGGATGGTTCCATTACCTGGAACGACCAGCATTTTGTGTTGCTGGGGCTGGAACCCGAAAACAAACTGGTGAATGTAGATTTCTTTATGCAGTTTGTACACCCCGATGACCAAAACGATATAAAGCAATCGCTTCACAAAGCGGTGCGCGAAACAGCGGTCTACCATGCAGAATATCGCGTGATACTACCTCCTAAAAATGAAATAAGATGGATGAGTGGTTATGGCCGCGCCATGGGAGACGGGCACCAGGATGCAAAAAGAATGGTAGGTGTAATCTATGATATCACCGAACGCAAAAGACTTGAAAAAGAAAAAGAAGAATTCGTAAATATTGCCAGTCATGAAATAAAAACACCACTCACCAGCATCAAAGCATACGCGGAACTATTGCAAAGTATGTTCGAAGACAACAGCAATGAACAATATGCACAGTTTATGCAAAAGATGAACCTGCAGATAGACCGCCTCAATGAACTGATCGGCGACTTGCTGGATACCACCAAAGTTTCCGAAGGGCAGTTGCCGCTTCGGTTACAAACCTTCAACCTCAATGAACTGGTTACCGAATGTGCGGGAGACCTGGAACATATATCCGCCTCCCATAAAATCGTAGTTAATCCTGGTAAAATTGCAGCAGTTACCGCCGACAGGGAAAGGATTGGCCAGGTATTGGTGAACATCATCAACAATGCCATTAAGTATTCGCCCGCCGGCGGCAATATAACCGTGACTACTTCCGGAGATGATGCCACTGTAAAAGTGGACGTACACGATAAAGGCATTGGAATACCCATGGAAATGCAGGCCAAAGTATTTGATCGTTTTTTCAGGGTAAGCAATGCAAGCGCCAATACGGCGCCGGGTATGGGGTTGGGGTTGTACATCAGCGCAGGAATTGTAAACAGGCATGGCGGGACCATTTCCGTAAACAGCGAACCCGGCCAGGGAACGTTGTTTTCATTTACGTTGCCCTATAAAGCAAAAAATAAAGCGAATTGAAAAAGATAATTTTGCTTGACGATGATGAATCTATCCGGGAAATATTTCCTTTACTGCTAAATAAGGCCGGCTATGCAGTAACAGTGGTGGCGCATGGAGAAGAACTGGTAAACCAACCCTTTGATGAACCTGATTTATTTATAATAGACAAACAACTGCGGGGCATTAGCGGATTGGATGTTTGCAGGTTTTTAAAAAGCCGGACAACCAACAACCACACCCCCATTATTATTATTTCCGCCAGCAATAAAGTGCAGCAAAATGCGCTGGAAGCCGGCGCCGATGCCTTCCTTGAAAAACCTTTTAAATCTGCTTTACTGATGGAGACGATAAAGAAAGTGATGATCAGTTGATTTGTTTGAATTAGGATTTAATGTGATGAATGTGATAATATGATGAATGTGAAAACCTGCCTGCGGCAGGCAGGTGCTTTTGCGCGGCTGATAGAACACAGATTTTCATGATTGTTAAGATAACATATGATTTCTTAAGCTGCAAAACGGTCCGTACTGGAGCCCAGACCGCGGAATGAATGAGCTAATGGCTAATAACAATCATCCTATAATCCTCTAATCCTAAAAATCCTAGTACAGACGATATGAAAACTTAATCGCCATGGACAGCGATATTATTTTTACAAATGGTGTCTCCCTTGCCGAAATGCTCAACGATTGCAGCATAGACGGCATCATCAGTATTGATACTGCCTGGCATATTACGGCCTGGAACAAAACCGCCGCCAGCATTACCGGCCAGCCAAAAAATAAAGTTTTTGGCAAACATTTTCTCACCGCTATACCCGGTATAAAAGATGATATAGAGACCATGGCCGCAATCCGCAATGCTTTTGAAGGATGTACTTCATTTGTACCCGCTTCCGCATTGTTTACACACCGCCACCACCTCGATAATTATTATATTCCGTTGCAGGACCCACAATTGGGCATAAAAGGCGTCATGAATATTATACATGATGTGGCCCACCGGCTGAAAGCAGCCATGCAACTGGAAACCCTGCACACCGAAATAGAAAAACGTTACCGCCAGTTGCAGCTCACCTCTTCCGAGCTGGCCAATTTTACGCTTATCAGCAGCAACGATATAAAAAATCCCATCCGGGCCATTTACGTTACCATAGAACAGTTGCTGCAAACAGAATCGGGCCAGCTTTCTAACAACAGCAAAGCGGCGTTCCGGCGCATACAATCCGCGCTTAATAAAATGAACCTGTTGCTGGATGATCTGCAGCACCTCACGCAGATCAGTATGCCGGAAAAACCGGGCATCCTGGTAAACCTGGATGAGGTGCTGGCCGATTCGTTGCAAGAATTGCAACCGGTCATTAAAGAGAAAGACGTTCAAATTGTGGCGCACAAGCTTTGTACCGTTGCCGGCTACCCGGAGCAGTTGCGGCTGCTTTTTCATCACCTGCTGGATAATGCCATAAAATTCAACGCAAACGGGCACCCGTTTGTAAGCATCAGTTGCGCCGCTAAAGTAGCGCCAGTCAATGCTGAAGGGCTGTATAAAAAAGAATACAACCAGGTAACGGTTACAGACAATGGAATTGGTATGGAGAAAGAAGATACCGGCAGAATTTTCAATATGTTTGAGAAGCTACACCAGCACCATGAATACAAGGGCTCGGGTATGGGGCTTACCATTGTGCGAAAAATAATGTATGCCCATGGCGGGTTTATAGAAGTGGAAAGCACACCGGGGCTGGGTTCTTCCTTCCATTGTTATTTTCCTGTTACTGACTGATGCTGCATGGCTGTTAAAACGCTGAAAAACGAACTAAAAAACAAAATATTAGAAAAACTGAAAACCCCCGCGTGAGCGGGGGCTTTCTTTGGATCTTCATTTACTTTTAATCTTTAACTGATACAAGTAATTAGGAGTTGTATTTTGTTGGATTGCTCTTCTAAAATATACTCCTGTTAGAAAATCGAACAACTTATATAGGGTAATAACCGTACCAATATTTTTTCAGCGGGCGCATGCCGCTGATAACATGGTTTTATTTCCACAAAACAGCCAACTGAAGAAAAATTTTGGACGGTCTGTGTAATTTTTTGCAGTCGAACCCGGAAACACCGGCGGTTGGGCATGTTTATCTTGCATTGGCGCCGTCAGCTGCCTGGCAATCAATACCTTACCAATTTCGGCCAAATCCCAGACTCAACGTTATTTGAGTTTGCGGGCAAGCTAAAAAAAATTATCTTCGCGCCCGGTCAAACACGGCCCGGTAGCTCAGTTGAATAGAGCAACTGCCTTCTAAGCAGTAGGTCATTGGTTTGAATCCAATCCGGGTCACGCGCATAAGGATTACAGTTAGTAATCCTTATTTTTTTGTAATCGCAACATTTGCTGGATGCGCTAAACCAACTCACGCCCGCCAGAAGGAAGTGATCTATCTTCGGTATCTACCATATTTATGGCATTGTTCGCGCTTGATTTTGAAGTTAGGTTTGCGATATAAAAACTTAAGATCATGAAAAAGTATTTGATTTTTCCAGCAATCACCTTGCTACTTGCGGCCTTTTTTTTCAGCGGATGCAAAAAGGATAATAAAAATGATACAAACAACGGATCATTGTTTAAAAATACCAACTGGACGGGAGAATTCAATTATGCCGGCAAGGGGACAGAGCCGGTGAGCATCGAGTTTATTGAAGGCGGCCAGTTGGTTTGGCATGAATTATTGGCGGACCATACGGGCAGCTGGACCTTAGCTGGCAATCAGCTCGCTATAGGCCTTGATGGCTCCCCCTCCTTTAAGGGGGATATTTCAGGTAATAGTTTAGCCAATATCCAAAGCTCCGATATGAGCGGCAGGAGCCTGAAAAGTGCGGTATTGAATGCGGACCCGATCCCCGAATTGAGTAGTACCGTGTGGGGAGCGGCGAATGTTTCTTTAAAATTCAAGCCCGGCTCAGTCCTCGACCTGATATTCGGCCCCCCATCCACCTTGCCGACATATACTAATCTGCCCTATACACGTCTTGGAAGGGCCATACATTTTAATGCCGCCCCGGATTATAAATGGTTTACCGTCATCACAGGCGCCTCTATTATGAAGGGCACCAATCATGCACCCGGCGATCCGACGGTATACGGCTTCCTGGTTACGAAGCAATAACTTCAAACCCCGGGGGTAAAATAACATGTAACGACAAGAAAATTCTTACATGCCACCCATAACGGTGAATTCATGGTTATCCCCTCTTCAAACCAGGCGCTTTAAATCTTCCCTTAATTTTTTTGAAATCAGTCCAGCGAGGCTCACACAGGTACATTGCAAAATGTACCTGTTTTCGTTTAAACTCCCATCCGGCGTGGGTTTTCTTACAACTTTTTACGCCGGTCAGTTCAACAGATTCGGAGCCTTATTGTCGGGAATTCGATTTGAGATATACTGTAATTGATTATGACATGTCTAACGGTTACTGGAACTTTTCGCTTTTGTTATAACCTGGTATCCGCTTCGGCTTTTTCAATTCTGCTGACACCTGTTCACAGTCTTTCAATAATTTACCGGTTTATTCAAAATGTAACAAGAGCCAGATCCCGAAACAGGGATTATTGTTCGGGACGATAATCCACTTTGCTTCAGCTGCCTGGTACCCGGCCCCCGGCCTGCCGGCCATCCTGAATCACCTTATCCATATCGATTAGCGCGTAAACCCGACAGACTGTGAGTTTGAAAGAGATTTCATTAAAACTTAAATGGGGCAGTATGAACGTCAAACAAAGATTTTTCGTCCTTTGCTATTTATGCTTTGAAGACTGGGTCAAACAATCTGTCATTATTTTCTTGATCTTTGGTACTTCAAAATAGTCGTTTGAGACATATTCCTTAATCGTAATATTTCCACTTAGTCGATCTATAATGCAACTACTGAAATTTTCAGCCTCAATATTTGCGAATTCCTTTCTTGTTTCAATGCCTTTTTTAAGGACTCTTTTAAAAACGGATGAATATTCTGGTGTCAAATGGAATTTGCTGTTTGTATCAACAATGTTTGTCCTAACACAGCTTGCCATTAGTGAGATTGCGCTATCTTGCAGAGATCCATCTAATTTAAAAATCCCATACGATTCTTTGAATCTTTCTACCAAATTTGTGTCGCTTTTTATTAAAGCATAAAACTTAGGGATTAAACAGTCGCATATTTTTGTAGAGTCAACTCCTTTTCCAAATAAGTCCTTTATAACGCCAATACAAGGGTTTTTATTTATGTGAATATTGTCGATAACAAGCTCTTGCTTTTTTTCCTTAGGCTTGAAATAATTACAAGTCCAAAGTCCTATAAAGGAAAGAGCTATAAAAATGTTGAACTTAGTCCCATTGGTCACTTGCATAGACAAAAATTAGCAAAAACAATGCATACCACAAGCTTTTTATGCCCCTATTGATCAATTTTTAAAATCTGCAACCCCCAAAACTAACTGATGATAATTAATTTTGCAAGTATCCCCTATTGATTTTGTGAATGAATGGCTGCTTCGGGTCATATCTTATTTCAATAGAATCACCAATTTTATATGCGGGCCCGTCTTCATAGTTTCGATAAATTTTGAAAAACGAGCTATATTTTCTATTCTTCGCTTCTTTTGCAGCCAGGCTTGCCTGAGGCTGCGGACAAATAAATATCTGCGCCAACGCGATAGCGTTGGCAGGCGCCTTGGGTAAGGCACAATCATAAGGAATCAATGTATTAATCCAATCCCGGGTCACGAGCATAAGGATTACCGTTAGTAATCCTTATGCTCGTGTAATTAATATAAAAGCGACTACACATTAATATTAGTTTGCGTCTATCGCAGTTATTATTTGATTTACAGTCAAGCCGGAACTGAAGATTGGCTTTGCTTTTAGCTTATGTAAGTTGGTCAAGCCCCCATAGCATAACCTTTTGTTGTGCGTAGTTTCACTTATTTGAAGCTGGTAAAAATGTGTTTTTTCTATATAGTAGTGTCCATGCCCACCCAGCAAGAGTTGCAGCATAAAACGGATAAGCGAAGAATGGCAATGGTTTTGTCAACGCGGTAGCAGGATGACCTGTAAAAATGAGGAAAGCAACAATAGCGAATAGCAGTGCGGAGATAATTCCGGTGCAACGTACAAACAGGGGAAATAATCTTTGAGAACTGACAACGCCAATAGATAAAGCCCACAAGCACGTTCCCGTTCCAAACGCAGGAATACTTTCGTTTAAATTTCCAGCGCAACTGAAAAAAATAATACTTTCAGCTATGGCAAATATGAAAAAACCAGCGGCAACTATATCATAACCTTTTTTAAAGAAATATAATGTAAGTAATGCGGCAGCCAAAATAAGACCGCAGCTATCAATAGCCCAAAGAACATTACGGGCAATATCGGAAGGCACTGCGGATCCAATCATACCTAATATACAACCAATTAAAAGTCCTGTAGCAGCAGTAATAAGAATAGGTTCTTCTTTCATAAACAGATTTGATTTATAAGTTAATTACGCACAACGTATGTATTTGAGCTAAAATACACTACTTTATGAATAAAGCAATATTTACATTTCAGGTGGTCAGTGAATAATATAATTTCCATTCAATGTAACCAAATACAAACTTCTGTAGTCTCATTACAAAATGAAAAATGAAAATGACCGGGCAACGTGTTTAGTATACCGTTGCATTGCATCAGACTGATACACATTTTGTGCGATAGTAGTCCATAACCAACGCTATTATAAACCATTGAAAAACAGTTGAATTTATTTGGCATGGCTATCAGTTTATTTTAACAACCTATTTATTGTGACTTTCAAAGCTTCTGCTGTATTAGGGCAGTCTCAGGAAAGAAACATTTCACTAACACTTAATCAGAATAATGCTTAAGAATTATCTGAAGATCGCGCTTCGTATATTTTGGCAGAATAAGATTTATGTCGCCCTCAACCTGACAGGAATCGGCTTTGCACTTGCCTGTTGTATCCTCTCTTACCTTAATTATAATTACCGGGCGGCTTTTGACAGTAATCACACCCATACCGAAAATATTTATCGTGTCAATGCTTTAACGAAAATTGATGGCGCTACCCAGCGTTGGGGTATCACACCGGCTCCTTTGGGCAATTCAATGATTAATGATATCACCGGTATTTACCGGATGGCACGTTTATACAGCCGGAATGTAATCTTGAAGAAAGATGAAAACATAATAAACGAAGAATTATATTTTGCTGACAAAAACCTTTTTAGCTTTTTTCACTTACCGCTTGAAACAGGCAATTATGATGGGTTTGAGGGCAGAAATAACATAGTGATAAGTGGAAGGCTGGCACTAAAATATTTTGGTAAAGACCAGGCGATCGGCAGGCAATTGAACTTATTGAAAGATGGCAAAATTGTTGTATTTACTGTAATAGGGGTACTTCAAAAGATTCCGCAGAATTCAAGTTTCCATTTTGATATGGTTACATCATTTGACAATGCATTTGTGAGCCCGGAAACTGATCTTACAGACTGGCGCCACGCCGCACTAATGACTACTTTCGTAGAAATTAAAAATAAACAACCGATAACGGGAATATCCCGGATGTTAGGCCGGTACACCACTATGCAAAACCAGCTGCGTGAAGACTGGAAGGTTGAAGGATTCTATTTTCAGCCCTTCGGGGAAATAGCGCTTAGCTCCGATATAGATTTTGCCCGCTATGTCCATGGCAGTCCATTGAACAGCAATCCGCGGGGGGTGGTTGTGTTTATGCCTGCTATCATGTCCCTGTTCATTCTGCTAATTGCGTGTTTCAATTTTACAAATATTTCGATAGCATTTGCAGGAACGCGGTTGAAAGAAATAGGAATGCGCAAAGTCATGGGAGGAAGAAAACTGCAATTAATAAAACAGTTCTTAACAGAAAATGTTTTAATCTGTTTAATAGCCGCCTTACTCGCTGTCGTTCTGGTGCAAAGTATTTTGCCTTTATTGAACAACCAGTCAGGAATTGAACTAAGGTTCAATATAATTGAAAACCCTGCCTCACTTATCTTTCTTTTGCTCTTGCCTGTCGTCACAGCATTGGTCGCGGGCCTCTATCCGTCATTCTATATTAGTTCATTCGAGCCGATTGGTATTTTGAAAGGTACTACCAGGTTTGGCCCGAAAAGCCCCTTTACCAGGCTACTGCTTTTTGTACAGTTTGCAATATCATCGCTGGCACTTATTGTTGGGATTGCACTCACAAAAAATGCACGCTATCAGGACAAAGCGGATTTTGGATACGCAATAAATGATGTCGCGGTGACTGCAGTAAGCAGTGGCCAGGAATTTGCTGCTTTAAGTAATATGTTGCGTGACAATGCTGACATTGCCAGGATGGGTGGTACCGTACAGCAAATAGGTGCGGGCACTACAAGTGTTAAAGTATCAGCAGACAATACACAGGTTGCCGCACAATCAGCTGCAGTCGGTGGTGAGGAATATATGAAAACAATGAATATTCATTTACTTCTGGGCAGACATTTTTACACCGGGGAACTGGACAAAAAAAGTTCAGTGATGGTAAACAATACCCTGATAAATCAATTGCATATCAGCCAGCCTATAGGCAAACGGATTAAAGTAGATAGTTTTTATTGTACCATTACCGGAGTAGTTGCTGATTATAAAGAGTTCGGTTTACACGGACAGGTTCCTCCCTGCATTTTGCGTCCGGCTTCAGATGATGAATTTAAATTTATGGTGGCTCGGGCAAATACAGGTCGTCTGCCCGACTTGCAGAAAGCCATTAAAAAAGCCTGGTCTAAGATAGCTCCCGATAAACCGTACAATGGTTTTTTGCAATCCGAAGTAATTGAAAAGGAGAAATATATGAATGAAGGTCTTCAGTCGGTTTCACTCTTTTTAGCAGCAATCGTCATTATCTTATCTTCTTCTGGGTTATTTGCGCTGGTTTCGCTTAATATCTTACGCAGGAGCAAGGAAATAGGAATAAGAAAAGTACTGGGTGCTCCTATTCCTTACATTATGAGATTGGTGTCCCGCGATATTATATTGAACATTATGGCTGCATTTACAATAGGATCTTTACTTGCTTACGTAATTATAAATAAAATCATTTTCAGTTTCATCTATGCATATCACGCGGAGCTTAGCATTGATATCTTTATCAGTACGCTGGGCATTATTATGTTATCATGCTGCGCTACGATAGGTTGGAAAGTGTACATTTCCTCAAGCTCGAGCCCTATCAACGTTTTGCGTAAGTAGTAAAAAAAACTCCTTCGATAAAGGAAAATGTTGCACAATATTGAACAGTTTAGTTACAATTAACGCCCGACGTAATTTTAAACGTTTACATCAAAGCTTATTTGAAGATATCTTATGAAGTTTAAAGTGTTGTTACAGCGCAAATAAATTGCATGCAGTGTAAAAATAAATATTTTCAATTGAGCCTTTTGCGAATGGCGCTATGCAGAGTTGACTGGGTTGTTTGTTACTATCCTTATTTTTTTCATGAATGTTTAAGTATGTCATGACTTGTATGAAAAACCGTTCTTATACTTTGTATCGTAGTGATAAAGATGGCCATGCAAATACAAAAAATGCCTGAATATAATAAGGGCGTAAACGAAAGGCTAATTTTAAAAAAGAAATTATTTAACCATAAAGCGGCCAGATAGTATGATATGGGCCATGCTAAAAGTGTCCCAATTATAGCTAGTAATGTAATTTGTTTATTTAGTAAAATTACAATTTGAACAAATGTTGCTCCCAAAACTCTTCTGATGGCGAGTTCTTTTGATTTTTGTGATATTGCGGCTGCCATAACGGAATACACGCCAAATACGGCCAAAAGGATTGAGCATACAGCAAAAAGAATAAAAATTGATCTAAGATATTCATAGTTTTTATACATTAAATTGACAGTTTCACTCATAAAATAGTAACGCATCGGATACCCAGGCTCTATATTTTTCCATTTTTCTATAATAGCGTTGGTAGACCCTATGAAATTTTTGGACGTAAGTTTAATTAATAAGAATGGAGCTAAGGTATATTTCACGGGAGTGAAAACCATAGGTCCGGGCTTATCTTTAAATCCATAAAATTTAAGATTGTCGACTATACCGTTAATTCTAACTGATTTTCCAAAAAAAACAAAATAATGTGCAACAGATAAGTCTTTAATATTAAGTTGAGCAGCTAATTCCCTATTAATTATTACAACATTGGAAGAGTCGCCACCTAAATCAGAAAAATTACTCCCGGCAACAAAGTGAGCACTTAAAATATTTAAGTAATTTGTATCTACAGAAATATATTGTGTCTTATGAATTTCACCCTGGAATGTAATATCTGTGCTGGTCTTATCATTTCGACTGCCAATTGTCGAAGAGTAGGAGATGCCTTGAACTCCTGGTATAGTTAAAATCTCATTTTTTATATAATCATATTTAAACTGAGTTTGAATTTGATTTGGCAAAGCAACCATAACCTGATCGGATACAAAACCTAAGTTACTGGTTCTTAAGAACGATATTTGGGAAGAGATTATTATAAACCCGGTTATAAAAACACATGTAATTGTTATTTGTAATATCAGCAGGATATTGCGGATTTTATTTCCTTTGACGCTGTTGTTAAAATATCCTTTTAGAGTTTCTACTGGTTTAAACATATTTAGATATATGGCTGGATATGTACCTGTAACAAAAGTCAAGCAAAGTAGAAATGCAATTAATTGAAAGCAAAAGAGCCAATTGGGGAAAGTTAAAGAATATTGCAAATCAGGGAAAGCTTCTTTCATTAAAGGAAAAGCGAGCAAAAGAATTATAAAAGCAACAACAAAGGCAATCAGGCATTTTATGAAAGCATCAAGGTAGAGTTTTTTGAAAATTGTTCTTTTGGTTGATCCCAATATTCTTCTTATAGCAATTCCTTTTGCCTTGGATGGTGCAATTGCGATCATGTAATTAGTAAAGTTAATTGAAGCGGTTACAAGCAATAGTGCACAAATGCAATTGATTAGCATGAGGATTGAACTATTCCCTCCAACGGATAATTCCTGTTCACTATGTGAAAATAAATGTATACTGGCTATTGACCTCAATGAGACTGAATCGCGTTTTAACCGATTTAGTGAATTAGGGGGTGCCGTTTGCCCACTATTAAACGATTCAGTTAAAATATGTTCTAGCCTTTTTTTATTGCCGTTTTCTTTCAATTTAATATAACAGTAGCCGTAGGGATCCGTTTCGTGGCCGGCTATCTTTGGTGCTAATTGAACGGCCTCCGGAGCAATATGCGAAGGATATTTAGCGCTAGTATAAACACCTGAAACAATATATTCTCCATTCTCAGCACTAATAATCGTCTTCCCGACAGGATTGGATTTTTTAAATAGTTTCTGGGAAAGCGACAGTGATATTATTATCGAATTGGGATGTAAAAATGCATCTGCTACATTCCCATATAAAAAAGGATAATCAAAGATTTTGAAGAAATTAGAATCCGTGTAGAACAAATGACTAATATAGACCCCTTGACTATTATCTTTGGATTTAAGTAATGGTTGAATTAAAGATGATTCATTGAAAGTAGTTAGAAACTCAATTCCGGAAAACTTTCCCGCCAACTGTTCGGTTATTGATTTATTTGTAACCAACGATGTTTTCCCGTTTGTTTGCAGGATTTCGATCCGAAAAATGTTTGAATATCCGCCATATCCTTTGTCGTAACTTCTCTCATGATTGGAATATACTAACCCGACTATAAAAATAGAAATTCCTGTTGCGAGGCCAACAATATTGATCATTGACTCGAGTTTACCAATACTGCTTGTAAATAATGCCAAGTTTCTATTCCTATTCATAGTACGTGAATTATTTTTCCCATTTGGAAATTTTAATTACAATATTTCACCCCCAGTAGCCCGGCGCCAGATGCGCAAATACGGAATCGATGTCGGGTCTTTGTTTAGTATTGAGAATTGCGTCAGCAAGACCCGACCCAATAACTGCGGCTCTAATTTGTTTTGTTTTTGTCAGCACACGATACGTCATCATGCCGCCACGGCTCCAACCATACATCCCTATTCTTCCGGTATCAGCTTTCCCAATATTCGACAGCATCGGAATACAATTCAGAATATCATTTGCATCGCGTCCACCAAATTCTTCTTTTCCCTCACTGCCCCATTGCCCCGGTACTGACTGCCCACCACCACATATCCCCAACTGGCGGTTTCCCCTAAAAACCGTATCACACTGAGATCATTCAATGCACCCAGTTCGCGGTTACCACCGCGATTATAAATAATGCAGGGATATTTTCCCGTTTCTTCGGTACAGATAAATATCCTCTCACTTTTAAACCGTCCGATAAATATTTGATACTATAAAAATTCACTACAGCAAGAATCAATTTCGTGTCCGGTATCACTTGCTGAATAGCGGCAACGCTGCTTTCGGCAAAGGAATAAGGACTCATTTCAACGATCTTGCCATTTTGCGCATGAACGGTATTGCCATATGCAAACAGCATAATCAGCAGAAGGGTGTATCTCATGCAATAAATATAAACATAAAATGCCGCCCGGGTTGTTCAACCCCGGGGTTCTTAATGGTAGCTTCATAATAAACAACCACATCAATATTTGATTTTACCTGATTGCGTAAATATACCTATCAGCTATATCTACTTTACTTATATCTTTAACCTAACCAAGACCTAAATCTTTTTACATGTTTGCTAACGCCGTTACACTTGCCAGAAACTTTACAAAACCATTGGTTATTTCACATAGAAAATATGATGGCAGCTGCGCTGCTGGCATGGGAACATATGTTATCATAAATGATGAAGGGTGGTTTGTTACGGCATTCCATGTGATTAGACAAATCACCGATCTTTCGAATGCGCAATCAGCTTACTATACGCTTTTAACCGACAGGGACAAAGTAACAAATGATTCAAATTTAACCGGGCATCAGAAGGAAAAAAGATTAAAACAAATGAGCATTTCCAAAGATGCAATTACCAATTCATCCACCTGGCTTGGAGAAGACAAATGGACACTAAATCCGCAATACCACGTTTTGCCGGAAATTGATCTGGCGGTTTGTAAAATCGATAACTTTCACAAAAGCGAAATACCGGTTTACCCTAAATTTAAAAATCCAGACTCCAAAATGGAGCCGGGTACAAGCCTTTGCAAACTTGGATATCCATTTTATTCGGTTACACCTGCTTTTGATGTATCAAAAGGATTTTTACTTCCTGGCCCAATGCCTATACCATTATTCCCTATTGAAGGCATTTTTGCAAGAAATATTGTTATGCAGGCACCCGATTCCATGCCTCATCCGTTAATGTATATTGAAACTTCTTCACCAGGTTTAAGAGGACAAAGTGGTGGCCCCACTTTTGACATAGAAGGTAATATTTGGGCAATCCAAAGTCAAACCCAACATTATAAACTGGATTTTGGAGATAGCAACTTTAATGGGAGCAGCACAGAAAAGGAACATCTTAGCAACCAATATTTTAATGCCGGTTGGGGAATTCACTCAAAAACAATTGTCAGTTTTTTAAAGGCACTTAATATTTCTTTTGAATTATCCGCTTAATATAAAAATATACCAGGCATCAGCATTCGATTATATTCGCAAGTTGTTATGACGAATTATTAAACTCAACTAAGCATTTTTTCATTGTAAAAATGAATGCCTTCCATGACTCCTTTTGAAAGCGCACCCGACGAGAAATGGACAAGCTTATTATTCTTCAATTCCTCCAGCTCGGGACTGTAATTGGCCACCACTATCCCCTTCATTTTTCCGGTAAGCATGTCTTTATCATTGCCGCTGTTGCCCGCAGTTATAAAATTCTCAAGTGGTATTTTCCATTTATAACTGAGATAGCGCACAGCATTACCTTTACTTGCCCGGCTGGGCAGTATATCCAGGAATTTATTGTCTGTCAGCAATATTTTACAAGCCAACTTATGATCGTCGAGGAATTTATAAAGATTTGCCATGTCATCCTGGTCAAAGCTGTGGTCTACATAATAACTGAGTTTAAATGGCCATTGCGCCGTCGGTTCCTGCAACCTGATACCGGGGAAAAAAGATAATTCATTTTGCAATGCCTCCCTTTTCCATTGATAGTTTATATGTTTTTCCCAACCCTTGTCCGGAATACACTTTTCTGTATAATATATTTCTGACCCGGCCGAACAAATAAGAATGTCGGGCTTTGGAAGATCATAGTTTTCAAAAGCCTGTTGCGTTAACTCCTTGTTTCTTCCGCTCGCAACACCAAACACCACACTATCTTTGTGATGCTCTATCCACTCCCGGAATTTATTCAACCCGTCTGATTTTTTTCCGTCAATTAAAGTTCCATCAAGATCAGAAATAATAAACTGCGATGCTTTTGCCAGTTTTTTACCATAAGCCGTTTTATTGGTAAACCGGATGGTTTCCTTGTTCTTTTGCTTAAAAAGTTCATCAATTACAATTACATACTCATTTGCAAAAGTGGTCCACGAATAGAATTGATTGGTAGCAACTATTCCGTTGTTAGAATATTTTTCCCACAGGGACTGATCTGCCACTATTTTTTTGACGGCTTCTGCAATAGCAATTGGATTGTCTACATCTACCAGCAACCCATTTTCACACTGTTCCAGTATTTCTTTTGGCCCACCGGTAGGTGATGCTATTACCGGCAATCCGCAGGCAGCGGCTTCCACTACTGTTAACCCAAAGTTTTCTCCCGGCGTTGCGTTTATGAATACACCTTTCTTCCGCGCCGCAATACGATATATTTCCGGCACTTCAACTTTTGGATCATTTTTTTTGGGGATCGCCATTTTGCCATACAGATCATATTTGTCCATCAACAGCAGCAGGTTGGTGAGCAGATCTTTTTCGTCTGCCGGCATCAAACTGATATCTTTTCTTACACCAGCAAAAATGGCCAGGTTGGCCATGGCCTGTAACTCCTTGTCTTGCCCGTAAGACTGAATAATGGTTTCAAAATTTTTTCTTTTGTCTGCACGGCCAATGGAAAGTATCAGCGGCTTTGCGGGGTTAAATAAAAACCTGTCTATATCAGAGTTAACACGATAGAATGCCTGTTCCTGTTCTATAGACATTTTAAAGGAAGGCATGTCGAGCCGGTAAAAAGGATAAAATACATCGCGGTTAATACCCGGTGGTATCACTTTAAACCGGCCTGCCGCAACATTGTCATACAAAGCATACTGAGAGTCTATAATGTGCCGGGTACTTACAATAATTACATCTGCCGTCTGCAGCAGGTTTTCTTCTACAGCAATGCGCCGTTTCATGTTAAACGTTTCCTCTATTTTTTCGGGTAACATGCCCTCCTGCAATAGGATATTTTGTTTATTTTTTCCCAGCGAATGACCAGTTGCCATAAAGGGAATGCTGTATACTTCGCTTATTTGACCCGCCAGGTAATTGCCATCGGCATAATGGCCATGAACAACATCCGGAAAATCGTCTTCCCGTTCTATAAACCGAATGGTCTTGTCAACAAACTCATCAAGATAATCCCATAATGTTTCTTTTGGCCGGTACAGGTTACCGCCGCATGTCATGCGCACGATGCGCGCCTTCTCATTTACGGTTTCAATTTCATTTTCGTAAACAGCAGATACTCTTTTATCAATAATTCTTCTCGTGAATAAATCTACTTTCCTGACCTGCGGGTGCTGCGAGAGATTTTCCAGCATCTCCAGTACATACTTTACCTGGCCGCCCGTATCCTTGTCTCTGCCAATTTCCGGCTCATTAAACCTGATAAGTCCATGCGGACTGAATAATTGAATGTAATAACCTTCCATCATTTATTCATTTTGCGTAGAAAAGATGTAAAAATAACAAAATCAAAATAAGCGGCATTATTTTTATTAATTTTATTGAACCAATTAAACACACTCTATAAAAATTATGTACTCAGGATCAGGCTTCAGCGATTGGGAAATTGGAGATATCACAGTGATCATATATAAAGGTGTGTATCATTTATTTCACCTTATCATTCCCAATCACGATTATATTGCGCACGCTGTATCAACAGACGGTATCTCGTGGAAAAGAACCGATAATGCATTGTTCGTTGGACATCCGGGTGAGTGGGACGACGATATGTTATGGACAATGCATGTATGCGAAGTGGACGATAAATTTGAAATGTATTATACGGGCCTGACAAGAAAAGACCGTGGCGTTGTCTCCAGGATTGGATTTGCAGAGTCAGGCAACCTCGTTGACTGGAAGAAGAATAAAAAAAATATCTTTCCTATTGGGCCCAAAGGCATTTATTATGAAACGTCGGCTACAAATCCACGCACCTGGCTGAGCTTCCGCGACCCCTTCAGGTTTGAATATAAAGGTGACGTATACCTGCTGCTTGCATCCAGGGTACTAACAGGCCCCGTTTCCAGACGGGGATGTGTTGGAATGGTTAAAATAACCAATGATATTGCAGAACTGATGCCGCCGTTGTTTAATCCGCTTGTATACGATGATATTGAATGCCCATGTGTGTTTGAATTGCATGGCAGGTTCTACCTGATAGGCTCAATCAGGGAAGACATTAAAGTGCGCTACTGGTTTGCGCCTGATTTTTTTGGCGAATACCATTCCTTCCATGCCGATGTACTGCTTCCCCAGGGCAATTACGCAGCCCGTATTGTGCACGACGGCGAACACCTGCTGATCTATAATTTCTTTTTTGCATACGGAAAAATTGATGCCCTGCGTGTATTGACCCCGCCCAAACAACTGGACACAGATGACCAGGGAAGATTGGTTTTAAAAAGTTATTACCGCTGGAACGAAAAAATAATAAAGACCGTACAGCAAACCGATTTGGGGGAACCACAACACCTGCTTGCAAACCCCACGGCAACTTCTTCTGTTGATGCCGGAACCTGGACGGTGGGTTCAAAAAGCGGGTATGAAATATTTTGTATTGAAAAACCTTTTGCAAGTTTTATTTGGGAAGGAACCCTAACGGTGGAAGGCATGGGTAAATTTGGTCTTGTATGCGATATGGACAAGGAGGGCAATGGGTATTTTATTTCATTCAATATTACAAGCGGCCAGGTACAAATAAGGGCCTGGGGGTTCAATCCGAAAAATACCCGGCAAAATTTTATATTCAATGATATTCAGTCGGCATTTTTTATACCCGGCACAGACAGGACTTTTTATTTTTCACTCATCCGTTACGGGCATTATATTGAATTATCAATTGACAATGAAGTTAAATTAACGCTGATGGATTATACTTACGTGGGAAATTATATTGGCATTTATTCTGCCTCCTCTGTTATTTCATTGCAATCATCTACTGTAAAAATATTAACCCCGCCTGAAGAAGAATATGCCAGCCAGGAAGAAGCGGCAATTGTGCCATAATAATAAATTACTATGCCGGGTCACCGGCATTATTTAACCAACCCCAATAATTCTGTAATGAAAATTGCAACGTTAGCAGTTCGCTATTACCCCACTTTTGATCTGACTATTTTAACCTCTCCGAAATCTTCCTTTTTAGTAAAATACTCCAGACATAAAATCAAAATGATGGTACTCATAAAAGTTACCTTCTGCATAACTGCCAGAAAGCTAAAATTACCCGAACCATACAGATATAACGTGTAATAAAAGATTAGCAAGCAAATGATACACAAAAACTTTAATACATTAAGTTTCGACTTTAATATGAAAACTGTAATGTAAAATATACATACAAGATATAAAGTACCGGACATAGTCACCATTATATCATGCAACGGAGTTACTATTAAAAATGTAAATACCATAGCTGTAATTCCAACATATTTTATCACATTAGCAGCAGACTTTACCGGTATTTTCTTCGAAAACCCAATAAAAAAAACAGCAAAACTGATAGACAGGAAAATCATCCCAATATCAGCCCAGATTCTGGATGGATTATCCAAACCATTTATTGCTTTAGAAGCAAACAAATTGCTGATGAAATTTTTAGACCAGCCAAACCCAACAGAATTTTTATCAAAGAATGAACCACCGGGGTAAACGGATACTGCAATGAGTAATAATAATACAGCGATAATTGTTCCTGTTAAAACGGCATGCCTTTTTATCATCAAATCTTATTTAAATTTTCAAAACAATACAGAACCTGAATACGCATATCTCATGTTCACAACTGCCGCAATTCAAACTCAGCTGCCTAATCTCAAAACAAGGCATATTGGCTCGTATGACCGGCGAAGACCCGTCAACAATTTAACCCCCGGTAAGATAGTAAGGATTTTTTATAGAATAGGAGATTGCGCGGTTGTATTGTTGCAACTTTTTGCAGCGGGTAAAAATCTTGCAAAACCTTTATATTTGGCTGAATTTCGATTAACAAAGTGAGACAATAGACATGGATAAGTTTCAAATAGCTCAAATTAATATCGGCCGTATAAAAGGAGTAAATATTAACGACCCAATCATGAAAGAGTTCGTTGATAACCTGGATAGCGTGAATAACCTGGCCGAAAACAGCCAGGGCTTTGTATGGCGATTAAAAGATGAAAATAACAATGCAACAAATCTAAACCCGTATAACGACGAACAGGTAATCATCAATCTTTCTGTTTGGGCTACAATTGAAGACCTGGAAAATTTTGTTTATAAAACTTTTCATACAGACTTTTTGAGAAGGCGTAAAGAATGGTTCCAAACTTTCGGCAAAGCATATACGGCTATGTGGTGGATACCGGCCGGCCAATTTCCAACCATTAAGCAAGCAACTGAAAAGTTGGATTATCTTCAAAAAAACGGGGCTTCAGCAATGGTGTTCGACTACAAGAAAAAATTTCCACAACCCTAAAGCACTACAGGCACTTGCAAAAATGTAAAAAAGTTGCTGAATAGTCAAGCGCTGGATGTACAACCCTTAACTATTCAACAACTTTTCTGATACAGCTATTAATATCTACTCAAACAAGGTCTACAATACTATCTTATCAATAATACGATTTGGAATCAGCAGACTCCTCCTCTATTTGCGTCCCGTACTTAACTGAATTCAATTTATCCCAAAACACTTAGTGACCCCATGATCCTCTAACTAAGTTAATATCGGCTATCTCATTGCCTAATTTTTTCATGATGTCCACAGTAATTTCCTGTGTAAACCGGTAATGTATACCTGCATAAATCCTGGAAAGGCCAGCCTCATTAACCAATTCGGTAATAGAAGCATACTCACGTGCAGCCGAACCCCTGAATGCATAAGTGTTGTCACTAATCGGTATATCACCATACGCTCTTTTCAATACCTGGAGCGCAGACGCGTAGATAGCAACAAGGCCGGACGGATAATCAGGGTAAGGCGGTGTGGGTAAAAATGTGGGCCAGCTTGCATCAATGTGCCGGTTGATATAGGTAACCGGCCGAAGAAGGTTAAAATCAAATTTCCCTCTCCATATAATAATAGGAGCATCTTTAAAAGCGATCGATTCTTTGGCATAAATTTGAGCGGCTTGTCCCAGTTTGGCATTCTTCTTTTCCAATACCCAGGTTGTAATAGAAAGAATATGTGCGGCTGCCGCAACACCTACTCCGGGGCCACCAATATCAGCCCACCAGTTTGGAATTAATTTTTGCGCAGGTGTTAATGCCTTTCCTATATCATACACTTCTTTTGCCGCTTTATAGAATTCAGATGAGTGATCTTCTGAATAAGGGAAAGGCAGTGGAGGTGCAACGGCTGTCAGGCTATACGCCAGAAATGGTCTCGACTTTCCCAAAAAAGCCCCCACGGGGCTTAGTGCAGGAGGCACCAATACCCAGCAACTGGCACAAAGAGGCAGCACATAACCCACGCTGCTCAGGTTAAAGTTATCTGTGGTAGACCACTTGTAGATAGCATCAGCAATAGATCGTCCAAACGCCTGAGAGCGGTCAATAACAGCATCTGGTATAAGCGCCCTGAACCGGTCATTGTAGGCCTTTTCAAGAGAATCGATACTGGCTTTATTAGCATCGGTCAGGCCGGTTAAAAACTGCTTAAGCATACTGGGCATGGCAGCGTTGGCACTGGCGCCCCACAAATAATGTTTGTTTTTTTCTGCCTCCGGCATTGCCGGCATCTGGTAAAGTTTGGTAGATAAACTAACGGCACTTTTAATGCCCGGTTGTACCGCTTCATACAGACCTACGCCTATAAAACCAAAGTTCCTGTAGTTTTGTAATACTACGGGTTGCGGATTCGAACCCACCTGAATTCTGGCTATCAATTTATACCAGTCATACACCACATCGGCACTTTCCTCATTGGCAATTGGTTGAGGAGGATCTTTCACACAACCAGACAACAACATCAATAACATGATTACGAAAAAGAGTTTTGAACTAAGGGTGTTCTTTAGTAATGGCAGTTGCATAATGAATAGTTTTAATAGTGAAGAAAAACATAAAGGACTTGAACTTCAACGGTGGAGTCTGTTAGATAAGATAAACCTTGCCTGAAAGTTTGAGTAGTATTAATAGGTTCATATGATTTTAATTAAATAATTAATCATACTTCTATTCAGATCGTTTTTCTCAAGGGGATGCGTATATTGATGGCACAATCAGAACCAGCCAGCAGCAAAGCGTATTACATGAACGTGTGGATAGTTAATGCGAAATGAAAATAAAAGTACAGGCAGCTATCACTGCCAATGGAGTGGTTTCAAAACCTTTTTTCTTTTGTATTAATTTAAAAATTGTCTACAAATAGCATCCGGTTTTTTAAAACAAACATCTAATAACCAGAATTAATAACTGATGAAGAATTATCAAAGCCGGGTACAACTAAAGCCTCTTTTACAAGCAATCAATAAATGGAAGAATTAAACAATAATTGTTTTTGGGGATTCAGAAAGATAAAGTTAGAAAATCATTCCATAAAACAAGCATCTAATTTCATTATTGTGTAGTCTATCTGACGACGATAAACGGTTGTCGTCGCCGTCAAACGGCACTAATAAAGTTGCTTATAATTCTGGGATCATAATATAAACAGCAGTAAATCTTACTATTGCAGGTTATAAATTGATAAAACCAGTGATTTCAGTCCATTGTCTAACCGGGTGGAACAGGTGGGAAATTGCGTTCCGTCCGAATCTTCAAATAGAACAGCAGGCAACAAATGGGCTAACGGAAGATGAACCGGCTGTAAATCGCTACTATATCAAATCAGGTCTAAACAGCATGCTATTGTCATTTAGTAGTTAACTTGTACTTTTATTTCTTAACCGGCTTCAGTTCCAGGCGGCACAAACAACAATTCCCTGCCTGTACCAGCCGTTATTGTTGGTGGTAATTTTAAAACAGATTTAAAACAAATTTTAAACAGGCATTCCCGTGCAAATTTCACCTGCAAAAGAATTACTTCCATTTATCAGGCATTACCTTTTTCTGGAAAGCAGCGGAAATGATGTAAAGAAGCTTCGACTGTTTTCTGACGGTAATATGGGTATCGTTTTTTCCTTTAAAAATAATCTGCTAAATGGTTTTGATGATATTGCACAATCGGAAATGCTCCCCGGTTCGTTTTTATATGGCCAGATTTCGGAATTCAAAAATGTTTGTCTTAGAAATGAAACAGGGCTCATTATTGTCGTTTTTCAACCCACCGGAATTAATCAGTTAATGGGCATACCTGCTCACGAATTAAATGACAGCATTATCAGAACAGAATATATTTTTAACAAACAAGGGCGGCAACTGTATGAAAAACTGGCTGAGCAGTTTACCATTCAGGATAAACTCAGGCTCTTAAATGCCTTTTTCCTGGAGCAACTGGCAAAAAGAATGGTACCCGATGATTCACTTTTACGGGCCGCATTAAATTTTATCGTTAAAAACAAAGGGTTGATTTCTTCAAATCAATTGGTTAAACTTACTGGTTATACCGAGCGGCAAGTAGAACGAAAATTCATGGAATCTGTTGGCATCAATCCAAAGAAATTCAGCAATATTGTTAAGCTCCATACTTTTTTGAAAGAGCTGAAAAGCAATCAAAACAACAAAAATCTCACCTCTATGGCATATGAAGCCGGATATGCCGACCAGTCTCATTTAATAAAGGAGTTTAAAAAAATAACGGGCATGACTCCGAAAATATATCAGTATAATGCGGATAAACTGGCCATCAATTTTGTAAAATTAAATAGCTAAGAGGCGGCATTCGCAGCGTGTATTATTCAAGATCAAAGAAGCTGCACCCACTGCCCCGCTCGCCCGCTGCGTGAAACCATCGAAGCAAAAGGAAAACCACAAAAATCTCAAAATCCCCCAATCCCAACATCAGCAATTTCCTCCCGCTGCCCCGCTCACCCGCTGCGTGAAACCATCGAAGCAAAAGGAAAACCACAAAAAGACGACCACAAACAATCTCAAAATCCCCCAATCCCAACATCAGCAATATCCTCCGCTGCCCCGCTCACCCGCTGCGTGAAACCATCGAAGTAAAAGGAAAACCACAAAAAATCTCAAAATCCTCCATCTCAAAATCAGCAATATCCCCCGAGCCCGCTGCGTGAAACAAACCGCAATGTCGGAATTGTACAATTTACCGGCTTTTTAGTACGTTACTTTTGTCCGGAATTATTCAACTACTAAATGGACAAATTAAAAATATCGACGGCTCAATTTGAGCATAGAAATGCCGACAAACGCTACAATCTTTCAGTAATAGAAAGCCTTTCAAAAAAAGCATCAGAAGAAGGTTCAGCTATAATCGCCTTTCACGAATGCTCCATTACAGGATATACGTTTGCAAGGCATCTTTCAAAAGAACAAATGCTGGATTTGGCCGAGCCAATACCAAACGGTGAAAGCATTTTAAAGTTGATCGAAATAGCAAAACGTTACAACATCGTAATCCTGGCGGGGCTTTTCGAAAAAGATGAAGATGACAACTTATTCAAGACCTATGTTTGCACAGACAAAAATGGCCTGGTTGCAAAATTCAGAAAACTCCATCCTTTCATAAACCCATATTTAACTGCGGGTGACCGTTATTGTATCTTCGACTTGTTTGGATGGAAATGCGGGATTTTAATTTGCTACGACAACAACATTATAGAAAACGTAAGGGCAACCAAACTCTTAGGTGCAGATATCATTTTTATGCCTCATGCTACAATGTGTACACCTTCGCCACGACCAGGCGCCGGATTTGTAGACCCTAAACTCTGGGAAAACCGTGAAGCAGACCCCACTTCATTACGATTAGAATTTGATGGAATGAAGGGACGGGATTGGTTAATGAAATGGCTGCCAGCAAGAGCTTATGACAATGCCATCTATGCGATTTTTTCTAATCCGATTGGCATGGACGACGATCAATTAAAGAATGGATGTTCTATGGTCATTGACCCTTTTGGAGATATACTTGCAGAATGCCGGGGTTTTAACGACAGTTTTGTAACAGCAACAATTACTCCTGAAAAATTGATTCAGGCTGGCGGACACCGGTATATAAAAGCAAGAAGACCCGAACTGTACGGTGAAATTATCGGTCAAGCCCACAAATCAGAACAGAAAGTAGTGTGGCTTCACACGGGCGAACAGGAATAGCCAGTCACCTGCCCCCAACTAGTAAATACTTAACGAAAATTAATCCGCGGGCCGGTATTTTAAATTTACCTTACACTGACATCAACGTTGGTATTTTGGAAAACTTCAGGTCAGTCAACGAAAATGAATCAACCAGAACGCCGCAGGAAAAAGAATATTATGCGTTCATGCTGTGGTTCCAGAGCAACCACCCCAACCTGTACGCTAAGTACTGGAAAAATATAACGATCCCCATTGGTACTGACATGTTGAATGTCTCCGGCACCAATATAGACGCAAAAGATTTTGATACGCTGGTACAAATTGAGTACGATTACTACCACCCTGAAGAGTAACCCCCGGATTCCATTAATAAAAATTCACAGTAACTGTAATAATCATTCTGTGCTCACCGAATGATTCTGGAAGATTAACTTTTTGTTCCCTCTCTATTCACTGCAGCTAAACCCCGTCCACAACTGATCAAGTGCCTGCCAGGTTTTGTGACCATAAGGCTGCGGTGAAATCTCATTAAAAACAAAGGTATTGTCACGTGCCGGGCATGATCTCAGGTGGATGATACAATTGAGTATCATCGGCTTTTGCTCCATGTAGTCGAGCATATAAACGGTGCCATGAAATGTTTTTAGATCGCCCTTGTCTTTTTTTACTTCTTTAAAAGAAGTTTTTATTTGTACCAGTTTGTCGGCTGGAATTTTACGCGATTCAATATTCATACCCACCAGCCCGGTATAATAAGCCTTTAAATTGGTTTCAATAATTTGTGGGGTCATCGCCTGTTTGCCATCCAGGTACCAGAGAAAAGCATAGCTCCAGTATTCATCCGTATTTACTTTGGCCCAACCGGGTGTAAACCGGATGTCTTCCACGCCCTTGTACGGAATGGCGGGGGCGAAACTAATGGGTATCGGAAACCGTTCTACATCCCAGCCTGTTGGAGAGGCCAGTGTATAGGGGGCGTGCCATTTGGCGCCGTCGAATGCAGGTTGGGCATCTTGCGCCAGCAGGTTTAACGACAACAAACAAAGAATACCGAACAAAACTTTTTTCATATTGCTATTTTTATAAACGTTTTTAAAAATCCATGGGCAATAAACCTTTCTTTATACATCCCGTTTTCAATTTTCAGATTACCTCATAGCGTCATTGCGGGCCGCTTACAGCATTTTGCATTAAGTAGCAACTTATGCGGCGAAGCAACCTGCACTTACATTAACAGCGAAGCGAAAATAATAATTTCGTTCGTATTGTAAAAACCCGCTGCATATATCTTAAACTTGCTTTAACTACAAAGAGCAGTTTGCTTCGGCGCCACAACCCACTATAATTTTAAAAACCTCCGCGCGCCTCGCAATGACGGACCGGCGGGCTTTTGCGGCGGCATTATATTGCTCCGCTTCCACAGTGGCGTCATTATACTGCCCCCTTCCACGACGGCGTCATTGCGAGCCGCTGCAGCTTTTTGCATTATGCAGCAACTTATGCGGCGAAGCAACCTGCACTTACATTAACAGCGGGCCTAAAATAATAATTACGATCGTACTGTAAAAACCCGCTGCATATATCTTAAATTGCTTTAACTACAAAGAGCAGTTTGTTTCGGCGCCACAACCCGCTATAATTTTAAAAACCTCCGCGCGCCTCGCAATGACGGACCGGCGGGCTTTTGCGGCGGCATTATATTGCTCCGCTTCCACAGTGGCGTCATTATACTGCCCCCTTCCACAGCGGCGTCATTGCGAGCCGCTGCAGCTTTTTGCATTACACAGCAACTTATGCGGCGAAGCAACCTGCACTTACATTAACAGCGAGCCTAAAATAATAATTACGATCGTAGCGTACAAACCCGCTTCAAACAAGCTATTTTCTGCTGAATTTCACTCCCAAAAATAAAATATCCTCGTTTACTTTGAAATACAAAGTACTTTTTGTTTATTTGTGTTAAGAATTAAAAGCCATGGCTATTTCCGCATCACTCGACCGGCTGCATGCCGCCGTTAAGCAAAACAAATGGCTGCGTTATTATGCAGCATTCATGCGCATTGGGCTGGCAGTCGGGTTTTTGCCATCCGGAATGGTGAAAATAATAGGCGGAAGGTTCACATCGCTGCCCATCACCCACCCCATGGGCCATTACCTCTTTGCATTTTACCGCACCGGCTTCTACTACAACTTTGTAGGCGTCATACAGGTTATCGCCACCTGCCTTTTGCTGATTCCGCGAACGGCCACATTAGGCGCAGTGATCTATTTTCCCATCATTCTAAATATTTGTGTACTGTCGCTCTCGGTGCGCTTTGAAGGGTCTTTGATAAGTTCTCCCCTCATGGTATTGGCCAACCTGTATTTGCTGTGCTGGGACTATGACAAATTAAAATACATTCTACCCTTTAAATACCCGGCATTGGAACTCCGGAAAATTCAATCTTAATCATCCATATGAATGCCATGCCGAAACAATTTACGGTTATAAGAGCAACCGTTTTCATTCTTTTTACAATGTTATTATTCAACATTGGCTGCACATGTATGCAACCCCGCAATACCATCAGGGATTGCCGTGAACAATGTAAGGACAGTAAAAAATCAAAAGCCTGTTACGAGTTTTGTAATTGCATCCATCTGCAGGGACGTTCGCTCGATAGTTGTCTGGATGAATACAACAAAGCGCCGGCAGATTCGCAAGAAAGTAGTAAGTAGTGAGTAGTAAGTAATAATTAGTAAGTGATACATAGTTTTCAAAAGTTAATAGTTCGCGTGAAGCGCTACCATCATTAAACGTTCATTATGAAATCCCCTGCATTGCGCCGTATTGTTTACCTGCTCTGTTTTGTTTTTCTTACCTGGCTGGCACTGGCTACCCGCAGTCATGCGCCATGGTTTCACCCGCTGATTGCACGATACGGCGGAGATGTTATCTGGGCCGGAATGTTTCTTTTTTTTTGCGAATGATTTTCCTGCAAACAGCATTGTGGAAACTAGCGCTTGCAGCATTCCTGTTGGGCGTGGCCGATGAGTTCAGCCAATTGTACCATGCATCCTGGGCCGATGCCATAAGGGCAACTACCCTGGGCCGCCTACTTTTTGGCGCAGGATTTTTATGGAGTGATATACTTTGTTATGCCGTCGGCATCCTGATGGCCTTTGTTATTATCTGGCTGGGTGAAAGAAAATACAGTCAGAAAAACAAACCGCTTCCGGATAACAGCTAAAATCTAAAAGCCAGCAACGGAAAGCTTCGGGCTTCCTATATTTGTCTCATGGATGTACAAATAGAAGAAGGCTGGAAAGACATTTTGAAACACGAATTCACCCGGCCATATTTTTTGCAGATTGTTACTTTCCTGCGCACAGAAAAAATGGCGGGCAAAATTATTTACCCTCCGGGTTCACTTATTTTCAATGCATTTAATACCACTCCTTTCGAACACGTAAAAGTGGTTTTACTGGGCCAGGACCCTTATCACGGTAAGGGACAAGCGCATGGATTGTCTTTCTCCGTACAAAATGGCGTACCGCCCCCGCCTTCGCTGGTAAACATTTTTAAAGAACTGAACAGCGATACCGGTGTACCCATTCCCACTCATGGCAATCTTACACATTGGGCGCAACAGGGCGTACTGTTGCTAAATGCCTCATTGACCGTTCGTGCCAACGAACCCATGAGCCATGCCAAATGTGGCTGGGCGGAATTTACCAATTCAGTCATAAAAAAAATATCGGAACAAAAACAAAACGTGGTATTCCTGCTCTGGGGTAAATTTGCACAGGAAAAGCAAGTACTGATAGACGAAACCAAACACTGCATCCTGAAAGCCGCCCACCCTTCGCCTTTCTCGGCATACAATGGTTTTTTTGGCTGTCATCATTTTTCCAAAACCAATGACTACCTTACCAGCAACGGCATAGACCCGGTTGACTGGAAACTCTGAAGAAGAATGTGCTGATATGATAAATGTGTAAAAGTGTAAATGCGTTTGCGTAATCTGATTGGGCGGCCCCGGTCTGACGTCTCCGTCTGACCGACATGTCGGGCTTATGGAACACAGATTTTATGATGGTCATGATTAAGAATGATTCGCCGTTGTTGGTGTTGTCACCAACAACTCCTCTCCCCGCCGGGGTCTCTCCATTAGATATTTGCCAGAGCAGCTACTTGCGGAGGACCCTGCGGTATCAATAAGTCCAGAACTACCTGTACAATATAACTCCATTGTTTTCGTATGGGCCTATTTCGTGGCTGATTGGATGAAGGCCTGTCAGATGGGAACGTCGGACCGGGACCGCTGTATTTGCACATTTGTCACATTATTTTGAATTTTGAATTAGCGGCGAGGCGGCATTGCTTCGTTCCATAGTGAGGGGCTATACCCCTCGCTATTCGATTTCGCCCTTACAGGGCTGCGCATAAATCAACCTATTTAATCATCACAATCATGAACATCTGCGTTCTATCAGCCACGCAATGGTATTCGTCACATTCATTACAATTATTACATTAGCTCATTTTCAGATAGTATTCGCTCATGATGGTGAAGAGTTTTTCGCGGAGGCTTTCTACCGTATCCGTTGGAGTGATGTATACAGGAGGCAGAAAATGCATTTTCATACGATGGGGAAAAAGAGAGAACACTGGTTTTTCGGGCATTACTTTGCGGCTGTTAAATATCAATGCCGGCATTAAAGGTTTGCCGGTTGCAATGGCCAGCCGGAATGCGCCGTCATGAAATGATTTCAACGGATCATTGGAGCGGTTACGGGTTCCTTCGGGATAGATGCACATATGCATGCCCATGACAAGTATATTTTTCATACTGGTAAAACTTTCCCGCCGGCTGGCTTCACTTTTCCGGTCAACCAGTACACTGCCCATTTTATACAACATTCCAAACAACGGCGTTTTGGCAAGTTCCGATTTGGCAATGGTCTTATTGGGACCGGGTATGCCGGGCGTTGATACCGGCACATCTATGAACGCGTTGTGGTTGCAAACAACGATGTAATTTTCGCCCGGCAAAAAATATTCGCGCCCTTTCAAACTCACCGGGCAACCGATTAACGGCATATAAATATTCATCCAGAGGCGTGCTACAACAATAAAATTCCGGGTCCGCACCGGTTCCTCACGGTAAGAAATGATAATAAATGGGATCATAAACGGCAACATGGTTACAATAAACCAGACAAGTCCCCAGGTTGCCCATATGCGACCGAAAATATTTTTCATAAACCAAATGTATGAAAAGAGCTGTTAGCTTTCAGGTAATGCTGAGGTCTCACTCCATACAAGCCTATTTAATCATGACCATCATAAAAATCTGTGTTCTATCAGCCCGGCAAACGCATTTGCACACCTGCCTGCCGGCAGACAGGTTATCACATTCATCACATTCTTCCTCAATACGCCCCCGTGTAGAAATATCTTGAACGATTAATTTTCAGATCGCGGAGCAGGCCCGATTTAGGGCTGATGGTAATATTAAATCCTTTGGTAGTTCCTGAATACACGTTGATGGACATTTGCCAGCAGTGCAGGTTCCTGGAAATAAATGCATTTACGTTCTGCAACCCGGACCCGTTGAAATCATAATAGGTACTCATTCCCACCTTCCATTGGGGTGTGAGATTAAAATCTCCGCTGAGGTTTACATTGGAATTGATAATGGTCTGATAGCTCCGGTAATCAGATGTGAGCGTTCGGCTAAAGTTGAGCGAGTAAGAGATGTTTACGGACCAGTCGATATTGAAATCCGCAAATTCTGCGGGGTTGCTGCGTATATAGGTAAGCTGCGCCTGCTGTTCTTCCAGCGTAAGCGGGGTTGCATTGCTTTGGGCCGATGCAAAAGCGGAGTTGGCAACCGAATCCGCTTTCTTGTCTTTCGGTTTGCTTTTGAATGATGTGGAGATGGCGATATTGCCATTGGTAATTTTTCCGAGGCTGAATTTATCACCCTGCCAGGCATATTTGTTTACCGGCCTGCCCAGGGTATCGCGCTGGTAGGGATCCAGGTTAGCTCCGGCAGTGATATTTATTTTTTCAAACAGGGTACTGCGCAAATACAGAGAAATATTGGACAGCGCAAACGAATCGGCAATCAGGTTATAGCTTCCGTTAAAACCAAAGCCGTCAATCAGTTTTACTTTTTTTATGCCGCCTTCGCTGGTATCCGTTTTGGAACGCACTTTCATTTCCAGGTTATTATCGAGCCCGAAACCGATACCACCAAATTTTTCGCGCGTGAGCGATCCATAAATACTTCCTTCGTAATAAGAGACATAATTATAGGAAGTATCGCCTTTGTTATTGATGACAGGGCGGTAATAGTCCTTTGCTGCAAGTCCGGGGTTATAACTGGCGCTGAAGGTTGGCCGCATCACGTGACGAATAGCTACAATGCGGCTGGTCTTTTTAAATTCATGCAGGCCGAACAAGGCCGTGTTAAGGCCCAGACTAAAAGACACATCGCTGGAGCGGTAAAACCCTTTCTGTACCTTGTTAAGCAGTGTATCGGTCGCGCGATCGTATTCCCGGGTGATGCGCCGGGAATACCAGTTCTCACGGTAAGATATACCCGGAGATATCTGGAAAGGTCCAAGTGCGGGCAGGGCAACGGTAATGGGCACACTGTGCTGAGCGCCCCATTGCGTAGTATCCAGTAATCCGCGCCAGCTGAATGCGGAATCATAAAAAGATGCCTGGTTGGCAATATTGGTATTAAGTCCTATACCCAGTTTTTCCCACCATTTGGGTGTACCGATGATCTCTTTTTTCTGCAATGGGTACAGGGTGGACACGGTAAATCCAATGGTAGGCAGGTTGAGTGTTACCAGCCGCGTAAGGTTGTTCTGACTGTGGTTGGCGGTGGCGGTAAGATTGAATTTATTATTCCAGTTTTTTGAATAGGCAATGGAAGAACTCAGCTGGTTTTGGTAGGCGCGCGAAGGGTTATTGGTGAGGTACTGGTTAAATTTGGTTGAACCGGCATTCACGCTGGCGCCAAAAGTTTGTCCGGGCCGCGCCTTGCCATCTACCTGGTGGCTCCAGGAAAGGTTAAAGCTTTTATTGGAAGTAAATTCTTTTGTGCCATAATCGCTCAGTATGCGGGTATTGTTGTAACTGAAAGTAAGCGAGCCCTGGTACCGGTACTTTACCCTGTAGGTAGGCGTTATATTCAGCCGGTAGCCGCCATATGAATAGATATCTCCGCGCATCATTACGTCTACATAGTCATTCAGCACCTTATAATAACCGCCGTTTTCCAGGCCAATCCCAAACTGTTCATTGGCCGTAAACTGAGGTGCAATCATACCCGAATGTCGGCCCTGCGATAATGGGAAGAATCCAAACGGCAGGTAAATGGGTATTGGCACCCCTTCAAACTCGGGGTGAATGGGACCGGTAACTGCCAGTTTCTGGTTCACCAGTTTCATTCTTTTTGTCCGGAATGCAAAGTGCGGGGTATCCAGGTCGCAGGTAGTAAAAGTGCCCCTGAATGCATAATACTCATTGGGCGATATCTTTTTCATTTTGTCTGCATGCACAAACATTTCCTGCTGGGTGGTATAACTGTTTTTGGTGATGCCCTTTTGTGTTTTGAAGTTAAAAACCATGGTATCCATCTGGATATTGTTTTCACCCTGTTCAAATTTGGGCAACCCGACTCTTTTATTGGCCGTATCAAGAAAATAATACCCAATTACGTTCTGGTTGCCCTGGTCCAGATTGATGATGCCCGCTGTTAATTTGATATCTTTATAATTTACCTTTGCATCATTGTACAGCCATATTTTTTTCTGTGGCACATCCATCACCATAGAATCGGTGGCGGAATATTCAACCGGCGCATCCAATGAATCTTTGGACATCTTAATATCGAAGGTATCTACCTTTTGAAATGGCCTGCCGGACGTATCTGATAACTGTTTATTGCCCGTGGAGCGGCTGCGGATGGTATCTGTGTTGTTTGCGGGTACGGTATCTGCAAGTTGTATCTTCAGGTTATCTACGGGGGCCAGTTTTTTGGGAACCGTATCTGCTGCATCTGTTAAATCGCTGTAAAAAAAAGAATTGGAAGGATAATTTGCAGCACTGAACAACGTTATACTGCAAAGCAATACCAACAGGGCAAGGGCCACACGATATTTTGAGTTACCTTTGGATTTGTTGTTCATGATTACAATGAGGCAAAAATAACGCTTCACTCTATAAGATAATGTGAAGATTATCAAACCCCTAAAAAGTTTTTTATTGCATGATGAAAAGATTTTTTGTTTTCAGCTGCGTTATGGGAATATGTATTTCGCTGTCTGCTTTCAGGTATACGGACAATGGATTTGGAGCAAACGGCAAAATGGCAACCATAAAAACGGTAGTTATTGATGCGGGCCATGGCGGAATGTATCCCGGTGCCCACGGTTTAATATCAACAGAGAAAGATGTTACCCTCGAAATTGCTTTAAAACTGGGAGAATCCATAAAAAATGCATTCCCCGATGTAAAAGTTGTTTATACCCGTACCACCGACGCCTGCTCTGGTGGCGCTACCAACCTGCGCGACGATCTGCACAACCGGGCAAAAATCGCCAATGAAGCAAAAGGCGATCTCTTTATAAGTATCCATTGCAATGCCACCCGGCAGCCCGCCGGCAGTTATTATATGAAACGGGTAATTGGCCACAGAAAAAAGACCATCATGGTGGGCAAAGGCAAAAGAAAAAGAAAGAAGACTGTAATGGAGCCGATATATGAATCTTACCTCGTAAAGAACACAAGAACAGGCACCGAAACCTATGTCTGGAAGGCGGGTAAACAGGATCAGAAAATTGATGCTATCGGCGAAAACAGCGAGACCGGCGGAGAAAACCTGGAAGACAGTACTGCAGAAGCCTCCGCATTTGACATTCACTCTCCCGAAAATATCATCCGCATACAGTTATACGAAAAAAAATTCCTCAACAACAGCATCCTCCTTTCAACCATGGTGGAAGATGAATTTAAAAATGCCGGCAGGGTAAGTTATGGCGTTAAACAAAGAGACGTGGGTATACAGGTATTGCAGGCTACGGGAATGCCCAGCATACTGGTTGAAACGGGTTTTCTAACCAATAAAGAAGAAGAAGAATACCTCAACAGCAATAAAGGCCAGGAAGAAATTGTTTCTAATATTACAGAAGCTTTTAAAAAATACAAAGGCTTTATAGAAAACAAAAGTGGTTCCCGAACGACCACCAGTTCCAAATAAAACCATTTGCCGGTGTGCTGGTTGTTATTCTATCTTATTGAAGGCCTTCCGCATGGGCGCCATCTTTTTTAGTTGGCCTGTATCTAACGATGAGCAGAAAACGCCCAAAAACCCTGGCCGCGCATAAGAAATCGGCCATCGCTCCATCAGACTTCAGACATTTCCTGTAGGTTTGCAACATAAAAAATTGACCGAACCCATTTATTCATAAATACCCTGTACATGAAAGTTTCCAATGAAACCAAAGTGGGTGCACTTGCAGCTGTATCCATTACATTATTGATTCTTGGTTTTAATTTTCTGAAAGGCAGAAACCTGCTGAGCAAGGCCAATACAGAAATCTATGCGGTATTTGATAAGGTAGACGGCCTCAACATCGCCAATCCCGTTACCATTAATGGTTTGCAGATAGGTAAAGTGTATGAGATGCACGAAAAAAACCGCAACCTGGATGGTATCGTGGTTTCCATCAACCTCGAAAAAGACATCGACATACCAAAAAATTCATTTGCCAGTATCAGCTCCGATCTGCTGGGCGCCGCCACCATTAGTATTACCAAAGGAAGCAGCAGCGAATTAATGCACAATGGCGATACCCTGTTAACACAAAATACGTCCGGGCTGATAGATGGACTTAAAGCGCAACTGAATCCTGCATTGAATTCTGTAAACGGTGCTGTGCTGAGCCTCGACTCATTATTAAAGGTAATCGGTACCTATTTTGACCCCGCTACAAAAAATAATTTTCACGCCATTGTTGCCAATCTTACCAAAAGCTCTGTAGAACTGCAGAAGTTACTGGATTCAGAGAGCAGCACCCTGGCCAGATCACTGGCCAACGTAAGCTTGTTTACCGCCAATCTTGCCAAAAACAATGGTAAAATAGATACCACCCTGGCCAATCTCAGTACTGCCAGTAACAAGTTTGCCAACATGAAGCTCGATGAAACGCTGAACAGCCTGCAGGGCACTGTTAACGAATTAAAAGGCGTTGTAACAAAAGCCAACAGCAAAGACGGCTCACTCGGTCTCCTGTTAAATGATCCCAAATTGTACAGAAATTTAGAAAGCACCACCTACAAATTGAATATTTTGCTGGACGATTTCAGAACACATCCAAAACGGTATGTAAACGTAAGCGTATTTGGGGGTAAAAAAGATAAGACAGGTTCGCTTACCTCTCCGCTGGTGGATGATTCTTCCAGTAACCCTTTACCGAAAAAATAATTGATGCTTAAATTTCTTGCTGGTTGCTGTTTTTTTTTACTGGGCAATACGTTTTTTGCCACAGCGCAGGATACCTTAACACGCCCGCCGGCAGATACCGTAAGTATCGTAAACCAGATTCACAGCGACCGCCTCCGTTTTCAGAAAATTGATTCCGTTACACAATTGCAGATGCTGGCCGGTAATGTTGTTTTGCAGCAGGACAATACCAGGTTTTACTGCGACAGTGCTGTCATCAACAAACACATGAACATACTGGAAGCTTTTGGTAAAGTGCATATCAATGATGCAGACAGTATACATACCTATGGCGACTACCTGATCTATCATATAGATACCAAAACGGCTGTCTTTAAAAAGAAAGTGAAACTAACAGATGGCAAAGGCGTACTAACCACCGAAGAATTACAATATGATACGCGGGCAAAAACCGGCACATACAGCACCGGCGGAAAAATAGTAAACGGTACCACCACCATCACCAGCAAAGAAGCAACCTATTACGGAGATTTGAAAGACGTATATTTTAAGAAGGATGTAAAAATGCGCGATCCCAAGTTTGATCTCAGTACCGACTCACTGCTGTACAATACTGAAACGCAGATGGCCACTTTTATTACACAGACTTTTATAAAAGACAGTTCCGGCGCCAACATTGTTACTACAGAAGGTAATTATGACATGAAAAACAAAAAGGCTAGTTTTGGAAAACGCTCAGTTATCAGCGACGGCAAAGGTGTAACTGTTACCGGAGACAATATAGACACCAACGATTCTACCGGGGAAACCATAATAACCGGCAGGGCTGTTTTTATAGATACCATTCAGAAGGTTTCCATTCTATCCAATAAATTTAATTCCAATAAAAAGGCAGGCAGTTTTTTAGCTACACAGCACCCGCTGATGATTATTCAGCAGGATAAAGACTCCCTATATATCAGTTCAGACTCCATGTATTCTGCAAGGCTTGCCGATTTAAAAGATTCTGCTTACAAAGAGCTGCAAAAAGATACCATTAAAACAACCACCATCGTAAACGGAAAAGATACCAGCGATATTCGTTTTTTTCAATGCTATCACCATGTGCGCATCTTCTCAGATTCATTGCAGGCGGTGTGCGATAGCCTGTTCTATTCTGCACGCGATTCCGTTTTCCGGTTATTTAACGGGCCCATTCTGTGGGCCAGTAGCAGCCAGGTAACGGGCGACACCATGTACCTGTTTACGAAAAATAAAAAAGCCGACCGGATATACGCGTTTGAAAACAGCTTTGCCATCAATAAATCCGGCGAGAACATGTTTAACCAGTTAAGTGGTAAAACGCTCAATGGTTATTTTAAAAATGGTGAAATAGATTATATGCGTACCAAAGGCTCTCCCGCGCAAAGTGTTTATTACGCCAAAGACGAAAGCAATGCAGTTGTGGGGGTTAACAATGCCACCGGCGATATCATTGACATGCGCTTTGAAAACAAGGAACTGAAAAAAGTTGTTTTTGTAAGGGATATTACCGGTACCATGTATCCTTACAGACAAACACCCGCCGATAAAAAAACATTGCGCAACTTTAAATGGCTCGACGAAAAAAGACCAAAGACAAAGTTTGAATTATTTGGCGATTAGGGGATTGGGTGATCAGTTGATTGGTTGATCAGTTGATTGGTTGATCGGTAAGAATTAATTTCTTTATTACATCCACTTTTTTCACGGAGTCACTCCCCTCTCTTTTGGAGAGGGGCCGGGGGTGAGGCAGATCAGTTGATCAGTAGATCCGTTGATTGGTTGATCGGTAAGAAGGTGGGGCCGAACGGTTGATTAGTAAGATTTAATTTCTTTATTAAGTCCACTTTTTTCACGGAGTCTCTCCCCTCTCTTTTGGAGAGGGGCCGGGGGTGAGGCCGATCGGTTGATTAGTAAGAATTAATTTCTTTTTTCTTTATTACATCTACTTTTTTTCCGGAGTCTCTCCCCTCTCTTTTGGAGAGGGGCCGGGGGTGAGGCCGATCGGTTGATCAGTAAGAATTAATTTCTTTATTAAGT
>Ga0307515_10000342_pt1 | contig 115335 bp, 102 predicted proteins | sample 17_EM_MG_FD_194513 | JGI IMG/M metagenome (GOLD analysis project Ga0307515, IMG submission 194513) | Populus trichocarpa ectomycorrhiza microbial communities from riparian zone in the Pacific Northwest, United States - 17_EM | ecosystem: Host-associated > Plants > Roots > Unclassified...
ACGGACGTGATAGCCGTCCTGGAGGAGTGTTGAGCTGATTGGAAGTACGGATATCACTATGCCAAGGACTATGATGTAACTTGCCTCTTTTGTAGTTAGCACCATTAGTCATCGATCGACCTTATGTTGATGCGACATGTCCCGTTACACGATACAATAGACACACCCTCGCATACGCCTGCACACACTCGACTACTCGAGCACACGCCACCGTACAACAAAAGACGGATTCACGAATACTTGATATGGCAAACTGCAAATCAAGCAAGAAGAGATCATTGGCTGCTGAATACGCGATTTTGATCAGAGACTATTATCACACTGCAAAATCGACAACATTATATGAATCTACAGATGCACCCGCTGGGCGACCTGCTGACAACCTTCCCAATTCAGATGGGTTGGGAGATTTCCATCAAAACGTACCCAAATTAATGGTTCTGGTATAGTGACAACCCACACCTCCAATGGGGCAATTTTTCAGTTCTGACCCGGACCCAGACGCAAAGCGACAGTCCCCAACCGTTGCTAGCACTTGCCACATATCACCAGCTTAGCAATCTGAGGTGCTAGGCATACCCATGCAGCCGTACCATGATATTGTTAGATTGCATTTATTTAAGTGCAGGGGCCATGATGTTGATTGGCATCATGGGTAACATTATGCTCTGCAAACCACAGGGGGAGTGCAGGTGTTAGCAGTGGACTGAGTTGAGCATTGAGATAATGTTGCAAAGATACAAGGATCTTTGGCTAGAGGGGAGGCATGTCCCGAAAAAGGTGGCAGCATTGTAGATAATGATGTATGGTTGGATTGCGCCTATGATGATCTACTGGACAGTGGGAAGGTAGTCATGCCATTCATCCTGAGAGTGGGAGATGGTACAGGGCTGCTAGAAGCATCTGTTGAAGACATCACTGGATGTAACTGACTTTGGCCCTACATGCTCAATTGGCAACTAGAGAGCTGTGGCGGTTGGAGGAGCAGAAGAGTAGCCACATGGGAACCTTGAATGAATTCTACTAGCTGGCAGAGATCGGAAGGGAGAATTGGATGGCAGGGCTTGGCTCTTCCCAAGGCAGAAAATGTAACATATGGGATCCTGGATATTCCTCTAACACTACATATGCAGTATTACATCAGCGAAATGTGAAACAGTCTGGAAGCCACACCGAATATTCCTCGAGACTCCAGGCGACCTCACCGGTGCTTCTAAGCACCTCTAGATGCTCGCAGACCCCCCTGGAGCTGAGCAAAGTGCTCTCAGACTCTCCAAGAGCAGTCTCAGGTGCTCCTGAAAGAACCTGCAGTTATGGAGGTGCATTCAGGATGCTACGTGATTTGACTTATAAAATAGTCAAATTGGGGAGCTCCTGAGAACTCTGCGCTGATCTGCAGGAGACTTCAGGAGCAGGTGAGACCGCTGCGCAGCTCTCCGGGAGACTCCAAGAGTAGCCAAGACCCCTGTTGGAGACTTAGTGCCGTATTCTCACAGCATTGGTTCTAACATAGCAGCAAGGCATTTCATCATATCATATTCGTCTTTGTTACAGTCAAAAGATTCGCTACATCATAATATGGCATGCATTAATTAAGTCTCTCTATATATATGTACATACGGTCAATCTGGCCACAGATTGTAGTCGAGAATAATCGGAGGAGCACCTGGACAAGCTCATAGACAGAACTTAGAGATGTAACACTTGGAGCTAGAAGGCTGAGAGCCGACCATTGACACATCGCCGAACCTCTCGGGACATCCGAACAGAATTCATGATGAAGAGCGGTGTTCCCTCGAGAAGCGCAGAAATCGGGTGAGAAGGTTTGATACTACCCGGCGTTGAGGATCCCTGCGATTGCTCGGATCCACGAAATCCCGGACACATCAAGTGAAACCAAAAGTTGTGAAAGATAGAGTGTGTATTTTCATTGTATGATGAGATGAGATGGAAATGAGATGATGTCTATCTACTCCAGGGTCTGCCGAATATACACTCCCCGTCACTATGTCCACCTCGGTTACCACTGTATCTCTGTACACCTGCCGTCGCTGCTTAATCATGTACTTAGAGGCCATGATCGAGCATATTTGGAGATGCACTTGGAGGCCGGGATCGAGTGAGTGTGGAGATGGACTTGGAGACTGAGATCCAGTGAACTCAGAGATCCACTTGGAGGGGGTGATTGAGCAAGTTCAGATAGGCACTTGGAGGCAGGGATTGAGCAAGATTGGAGATGCACTTGGAGACCAATGATCGAGTGGACTCAGAGATGTACTTGTAGGCCGTGATCGAGCGAGTGTGGAGATGCACTTGGAGGCCATGATCAAGGGAGATTGGAGGAGTACTTAGAGGCGGTCAATCTGGAGGCAGTAGTTTGGGTGAGAGGCGCGACGGGAGCTGAGACTCTATTCATTGGTTAACTCGTAATTTTGGGAATGTAGAGAATTGAGTACAATATGGTCTGCCGAGACATGACACTGGCTGGGAGCAGAAGACAGTCGATCATGGGATGATGCAGTACGCAGTGGATGCAGTACACAGTGTATGGTGTACTCGGCATTAACTCCTGATTATGGCATGGAGAGTTAGAGAGGCATGACTTAACTTTGTGTTCTTAGGTGATGGTAGAGTTGAGGACGAGAAAGAGAGAGATGAGAGAAGATGGGACTAATCAACATGAGAAACTGGGACTTGATAGAATTTCCTGTGCTAATAAAATTGGTTTGCCCGATACGGCAGGAACAAGTCCTGATCCGGCGTATATTCACACCGATACGAGGTCTTCCCAACCCAATCAAGCATGTTGTACCCCTGCTTTCTCATATCTGCTAGTATCCTCCACATCGTTCTCATCTTCATTTCCCATCTCTCTCTTTCTCGTCCACAACTCTGCCACCATCGCAGAACACATAGTTAAGTCATCCCTCTCTATCCCTCCATGCCATGATCATGTGTTGACACCGAGTACAGCATACACTGAGAGTACAGCATACACCAATACAGCATCCACCCAAGATTGATTGTCTTCCCTTCACTCTCATAATTACGAGTTGACCCCTGAAGGTACCTTCAGCTTCCGGAGTGCCTCCCTACACGATCGACCGCCATCTGCCAGCTCTCCATCAGAGCTCCAATGTAAAGTCACCTTGTCACATTCCCACAGTTGCGAGTTAACGAACTGATGAATAGAGTCTCAGCACCCAGCGCGCCGTCCATCCACCGCCTCCAAGTACTCGTTCAATCTCGCTCCATCACGGCCTCCAAGTCCATCAACAAACTCGCTCGAATACCGCCGGCATGTTCGCACGATCATTGCCTCCAAGTGCATAACACCAAACTCGCTCTATCGCGCCATCCAAGGGTATCCCCAAACGAGCTCGATTACGGCCTCCAGAAGTGCATCTCCGAACTCGCTAGACCACAATCTCGGAGTGCATCGCTCAGTTCACTCGATAATGGTCTCCAAGTGATTCTCCAAATACGCTCGATTACTGCCTGCAAGTGCATCTCCAAAGTCGCTCGATCACGGCCTCGGAGTGTATCTCTAAGTTGATTTGATCGTCATTTTCAGGCGCACCTCAACTTGCTCTCAAGCACCGCCTGCAGCAAATGCAGATATACCATGTATAGATCGAGAGCTATATAGATACATAGATGAGAATACACACAGAATACCTGAGTTTTAACAATCGTTGAACAATAAGTAGTAGCTATGATTCCCAGGCGCACCAGCAGTGTTCCCACAGAAGATGCTGTTTCTCCCAGCCTGCTGTACTGTGATTCGAGGTGCTCCCAGACTTATTGCCGGCGCTCCGAGGCTTGTCGTTGGCGCACCCAGACTTGTCGCTGGTGCAGCCAGACTGGTGGCCAGCGCACCCATACTTGACACTGGCGCTCGCAGGTGCTCCCAGGTGCACCAAAAGTTCTCTCTGGCGCTTCAAGTTGTTCCCAAACTTATCACAATCACTCCCATGGTACTGCTGTAGCAGTCATCAGAGATCTCAGTTACTCCGAAGGCCAGCTGGAATGCCCTCGTAGGGTCTGATACTCTCCTGAAATTGACACATCTAAGGTTACACTGTACATCCTCTCAGACACTCTTGGAGACTTCCAGCGTCTAAAATACATTTTGCTGATGTAAGTGAAACTAATGTTTGCCAATGGAGCTGCAACAGTAACAACGATGGTACCTACAGATGATACAGGACTCATCCTGGCCATAAACAGAGATCTCTTGGAGGCTATAAACAAAATAAAGGCAGATTCACTACCACCACATCGGTCAATCATCAAGGCATGTGATTTGTAGCCTTGGGACAAAGTGCAAAAAGGTAGATTTATAATCCCCCTGAGTTCGAGTTGATGATATTTGATGCTTTCTTCAAGGCAAATCTAGCCAACAATTTTATTCAATGGACATTATTGCCAGTGACAGCATCTATTCTATGTGCAAAGAACAAGGATGAATGAATAAGACTTGGTATTGACTATCATGCACTCAATGAGGCAACAGAGCAGGTTCTGTATCCCATTCAGCAAATCTCAGTAATGGTTGACCATCTATGCAAGGCTGGTATATTTATGAAGCTGCATCAGCAAAATGTAATTCGGTCCGGAAGCCACACGCAATCCTCCCAGACACTCCGGGCGACCTCACCAGTGCTTCCAAGTACTTCCAGACGCTCCCAGACCCTCCTGGAGCTAAGCTAAGTGCTCTCAGACTCTGCAAGAGCATTCTCAGATGCTCCTGAAAGCACCTGCAGTTATGGAGGTGCATTTAGGATGCTCCATCTAGGATAGTCAGGTTTTGGAGCTCCTGAGACCTCTGCGCAGATCTGCGGGAGACTTCCAGAGAAGCTGAGACCGCTGCGCAGCTCTATGGGATACTTCGAGTGCGGCCGAGACCGCTGCGCAGCTCTGCGGGAGACAATCTTGATGCCGTATTCTCAAAGCAGTGGTTCTTCCATAACCACAACGCATTTCATCTTATCATGTTCATCTTTGTTACATTCATAAGATTCGCTACATCATAATATAGTGTGCATTATTGAAGTCTCTCTCTATATATACATACGGTCAATCTGGCCGCTGATAGCACTCGAGTATAATCGGAGGAGCACCAGGCCACGCCCATTGAGAGAACTTTTAGAGATGCACCATTTGGAGGCCGTTGAGGTGAAACTATGGAGCTAGAAGGCAGAGAGCCCACCATCAACACTCCGCCGCACCTCTTGCGACATCCAAACGGGATTCATCAAAAAGAGCGGTTCTGGTTCGAGGAGCTTCGGAATCGGGTGAGAAGATATGATACTACCCGACGTTGAGGATCGCACGCAATTGCGTGGATCCACGATATCGCGAACAGAGCGAGTGAGACAAAAAAGTTGGGAAAGATAGAGTGTGTATGTTCATTGTATGATAAGATGAGATGGAAATGAGATGATGTCTATCTACTCTGGGGTCTGACGAATATATACTCCCCGTCACTCTTTCCACCTCCGTTACCCCTGTATCTCCGTACACCTGCCGTCGCTCCTTAAAGATGTACTTGGAGGCTGTGATCGAGCGAGTCTGGATATGCACTTGGAGGCCGTAATCGAGCGAGTTTGGAGATACACTTGATTGAGCGAGTTTAGAGGCTGTAAACGAGCGAGTTTGGAGATGTACTTAGAGGCCGTAATCGAGCGAGTTTGGAGATACACTTGATCGAGCAAGTGTGGAGGCCGTAATGGAGCGAGTTTAGAGATACACTTGGAGCTGTAATCGAGCGAACTTGGAGGCCGTGATCGAGCGAGTTTAAAGACACTCTTGGAGACCATGAGCGAGCGAGTTTAGAGATGCACTTGAAGGCCGCGATCGAGCGAGATTGGAGGCGGTCAATCTGGAGGCGGTAGTTCGGGAGGGAGGCGCGACGGGAGCTGAGTCTCTATTCATTGGTTAACTCGTGATTGTGGGAATGTAGAGAATTGAGTACAACATAGTCTGCCGAGAGATGAGAGACTGGCTGGGAGCGGGAGACAGTCAATCTTGGGATGATGCAGTACGCGGTGTATGCAGAACTCAGTGTATGCTGTACTGGTGGTATGGTGTACTCGGTGAATGCTGTACTCGGTGTATGCTGTACTCGGTGTTAACTCTTGATCATGGCATGGAGAGATAGAGAGCGATGACTTAGTTTCGTGTTCTTAGGTGATGGTGAACTTGAGGACAAGAAAGAGAGAGATCAGAGGAGATGGGGGAAATCATCATGAGAAACTGGGACTTAAGAGAATTTTGTGTGCACGTCAATTTACCATCCCCGATACAGCAGGTACGAGTCCCGATCCGGCAGGTAATTACACCGATACGAGGTCTTCCCAACCCAATCAGGCAAGTCGTACCTCTGATTTCTCATATCCGCTCGTATCCTCCACATCATTCTCATTATCATCCCCCATCTCTCTCTTTCTCGTCCACAACTCAACCATCATCGCAGAACACAAAGTTAAGTTATCCCTCTCTATCTCTCCATGTCATGATCATGAGTTGACACCGAGTACAGCATACACCGAGTACCCAAGATTGTTTGTCTTTCCTTCATTCTCATGATTAAGAGTTGACCCCTGAATGTAGCTTCAGCTTCCGGAGTGCCTCCCTACACGATCGACCGCCATCAGCCAGCTCTCCATGAGAGCTCAAAGGTAAAGTCACCTTGTCACATTCCCACAGTTGTGAGTTAACTAACTGAAGAATAGAGTCTCAGCACCCGGTGTGCCGTCCATCGACCGCCTCTAAGTACTCGTCCAAACTCGCTCGATTATGGCCTCCAAACTCGCACGATCACGGCCTCCAATTTTATCTACAAACTTGCTCGATTACGGCCTGCAAGTTTGCACGATCACGGCCTCCAAGTGCATCTCTGAACTCGCTCGATCACGGCCTCCAAGTGTATGTCCAAACTCGCTCGATTACGGCCTCCAAGTTCTCACGAGCAAGGCCACCAAGTGCATCTCCAAAGTTGCTCGATCGCGGCCTCGGAGTGTATCTCTGAGTTCACTCGATCGTGATTTTCAGGCGCACCTCGAATTGCTCTTAAGCACCGCCTGCAGCCAGTCCAGACATACCGTGTGTAGATTGGTAGCTATAGAGATACATAGATGAGAATACAAACTGAATACATGACTTTTAAAAATCGTTGAACGATATGTAGTAGCTATGATTTCCAGGCGCACCAGCAGCGTTCCCAAAGAAGATGTTTTTCCCAGACTGCTGTACTGTGATTCGAGGTGCTCCCAGAGTTGTCGCCGGCGCTCCGAGGCTTGTCGTCGGCGCACCAAGACTTGTCGCCGGCGGTCCCAGACTTGTCGCCGGCGCTCCCAGACTTGTTGCCGGCGCTCCCAGACTTGTCGCCGGCGCTCCCAGGCGCTCCCAGGTGTTCCCAAGGTTTTCTCCGGCGCTCCGAGGTGTTCCCAAACTTATCACAATCACTCCTGTAGCAGTCATCAGAGATCACAATTACTCTGAAGGCCGGACGGAATGCCCTCCTAGGGTCTGATACTCTCCTGAAATTGACGCATCTCAGTTCATACTCCACATCCTCTCAGACACTCCTGGAGTCTTCCAGTGACTAAAATACATTTTGCTGATGTGGTCCCTCAGAGTGCTGATAACAACATCCAGATCACGCAAGTGGATAAGAACAAAATGGAATTTGTATCATGTTGTGGTCATTTTGGATGCCGGGGTATTCAATACAGTCCAAATAACACACCAGCTACTTATCAGTCCAAGATCAATCATTGCCAAGAGTCTTGCATTGATGACTGTACTGTAAGCAATTTTGACAATATACTCATCAGGTCGGCAAAACAGACGAAACATGAGGAGCATGTGTGCCACTTACTACACCGACTGCAGCAATTGGGTCGCTATAGCAAAGTCAACATCAGCAAAATGTATTTCAGTCACTTGCAGCCTCCAGGAGTGTCTGAGAGAATGTGGAGTGTAAACTTAGATGCGTCAATTTCAGGAGAGTATCAGACCATAGGAGGGCATTCAGGCCGGCCTTGGGAGTAACAGGGATCTCTAATGACTGCTACAGAAGTACCACGGGAGTGATTGTGATAAGTTCGGGAACACCCAGGAGCGCCGGAGAGAACTTTGGGTGCACCTGGGAGCACCTGGGAGCCCCGGCGACATGTCTGGGAGCACCTCAAATCACAGTAGAGCAGTCTCGGAAATACAACATCTTCTTTAGGAACGCTGCTGGTGCGCCTGGAAAGCATAGCTACTACTTATCATTCAACGATTGGTAAAACTCATGTATTCAGTTTGTATTCTCATCTATGTATGTATGTATCAATGTATGTATGTATCGATGTATCTATGTATCTATATAGCTACCCATCTACACACAGTATATCCGGACTGGCTGCAGGAGGTGCTTGAGAGAAATTTGTGGTGCGCGTGAAAATGACGATCGAGTGAACTCGGAGATACACTCTGAGGCCGTGATCTAGCATGTGAGGAGATGCACTTGGAGCCGGTAATCCAGCGTATTTGGACATACACTTGGAGGCCATGATCGAGTGAACTTAGAGATGCACTCAGAGATTGTGATTGAGTGAGCTCGGCGATGCACAGGGAGGTCATGCTCATCTGAACCTGGAGGCCATGATCGAGCGGGTTTGGAGATACACTTGGAGGATGTGATCGAGTGGGTTTGGAGATGCACTTGCAGGCTGAGACCGAGCACGATCAGAGGAGTACTTGCAGGTGGTCAATCTTGGGGGTGGTCGATCTGGACGAGGTTGATCGCACGCGCGCCAGGTGATAAGACTGTATTCATGAGCTAGTTGACTCCACACCGTGGGAATGCGACGAGAAGACTTTACCTTTGCAGTCCTTATAGAGACCTGGCTGGTGGCAGTCGATCTGTGGAGGGACATCAGCAAGAAACATTTCCGTCCGGGCAGACTGGCTCCGTCAGAGTGGACACGCTCCGTCAGAGTTGTCTGAGACACCCCGCTGCCGGATTACACCGCGCCTGGCGTCAAGACCACTCATCACATATCGCCCTCCGATCGCCATTTTGCCGTTTCTTCCCGCTCTGTCGGTCTCCTATTTTAAACAAACATTCAGGTTTTGTGGCGAACTGTGACCATACGTCGGAATGGGTTCATTGGGTACACGCTTACATCGGGATTGCAATGCAATGGGTGATGCTGCAAAAATCTCTCCTCGCGTTCCTTCTACATTCAGCTCGAGGAGGGTAGGAAGGGGAGAAGATATAATACTACCCGGCCGTGAGGATCCACGAAATCTCGGAACGAGCGAGTGAGACCAAAAGTTGGGAAAGATCGAGTGTGAATTTTCATTTTATGAGAAGAGGAGATGGAAATGAGATGATGTCTATCTACTCCGGGGTCTGCCGAACATATACTCCCGGTCACTCTGTCCACCTCTGTAACCCCTGTGTGTCAGTACAACCGCCGTCGCTCCTTGAAGATGTACTTGATCGAGCGTGTTTGAGATCCACTTGGAGACGGAGATCAAATGAACTCGGAGATGCACTTGGAGGCTGGGATCAAGCGAATTTGGAGATGCACTTGGAGGCCGAGATCGAGTTGACTCAGAAGATGCACTCGGAGGCCGTGATCGATCGAGTTTGGAGATGAACTCTGAGGCTGTGACCAAGCGAGTTTGGAGATTCACTTGCAGGCTATGATCAATCGAGATTGGAGGAGTGCTTGGAGACGGTCGATTTCGAGGGAGGCGCGACGGGAGCTGAGACTCTATTCATTCGTTAACTTGTAATTGTGGGAATGTCGAGAGTTGAGTACAACATCCGCCGAGAGATGAGAAACTGGCTGGGAGTGGGAGACTGTCGATCTTGGGATGATGTTGTACTTGGTGTATGCTGTACTCTGTGTTAACTCATGATTATGGCAGAGAGATAGAGAGGGATGACTTAACTTCATGATCTTAGGTGATGGTAGAGTTGAGCACAAGAAAGTGAGAGATCGGGGGAAATCCATCAGCAACGACCCTAATTTCCGTCTGAAACACCCAGGTGTTCTGGACGGCTCTGACGGCTCTGACGGAACCTCGTACGCTCTGACGGAGAATTGCACGCTACCCGTCGCCCAGGCGACGGGTCGCGTTGCATACGTACCTCCTTTACTTTGTGGTGATGTATACGCATCATCAGAACGACACGTGTGTTACACTCTTTGCAGGGGCTGCAGTTATGCTGAAGTCGTTTACAAAACGCCTGGCGATTGACGACAAGCCTGGGAGCACCTCGAATCGCAGTCATGTATTCAGTTTGAATTCTCATCTATGTATCTATGTATCTATATAGCTACCCATCTACACACGCTATATCTGGACTGGCTGCAGTCTGCCGAATATATACTCCCCGTCACCCTGTCCACCTCCGTTACCACTTTGATCGAGCGTGTTCGAGATGCACTTGGAGGCCGTGATTGAGCGAGTTTGGAGATGCACTTGGAGACTGAGATCGAGTGAACTCAGAGATGCACTTGGAGGCCGGGATCGAGCGAGTTTGGAGATGCATTTGGATGCCATGATCGTGCGAACTTGCAGACCATAATCGAGCGAGTCTGGAGATACACTTGGAGGCCGTGATCTAGCGAGTTTGGAGATGCACTTGGAGGCCGTGATCGAGCGAGTTGAGAGATGCACTTGGAGGCCGTGATCGAGCGAGTTTGGAGATGCACTTGGAGGCCGTGATCGAGCGAGTTCAGAGATGCACTTCGAGGCCGTGATCGAATGAGTTTGGAGATGCACTTGGAGGCCGTGATCGAGCGAGTTTGGAGATGCAATTGGAGGCCGTGATCTGGCGAACTTGGAGGCCGTGATCGAGCGAGATTGGACCAGTACTTGGAGGCGGCCGATGGACGGCGCGCCGGGACTCAATTCATCAGTTAGTTAACTCGCAACCATGGGAATGTGACAAGGTGACTGTGCCTTTGAAGCTCTACTGGAGAACTGGCTGGTGGCGGTCGATCGGTAGGGAGGTACGCCGGAAGATGAAGCTACATTCAGGGGACAACTCGAAATCGTGAGAATGAAGGGACAACAGACAATCTTAGGTGTATGCTGTACTCAGTCTTAACTCATGATCATGGCATGGAGAAATAGAGAGGGATGAATTAACTTTGTGTTCTGCGATGATGGAAGAGTTGTGGACAAGAAAGAGAAAGATGGGGGATGAAGATGAGAACAATATGGAGGATACGAGCAGCTATGAGAAATCAGGTGTACGACTTGCCTGATTGGGTTTAGAAGACCTAGTATCGGTGTTATTACCCGCCGGATCGGGACTCGTACCTGACATATCAGGGACGGTCAATTGACTCGCACACGAAATTCACTTAAGTCCCGGTTTCTCATGATGATTTTCCCCATCTCCTCTGATCTCTCTCTTTCTTGTGCTCAACTCTACCATCACCTAAGAACACGAAGTTAAGTCATCTCTCTCTATCTCTCCATGCCATGATCATGACTTAACACTGAGTATAGCATACATCAAGTACAGCATCATCCCAAGATCGACAGCCTCCTGCTCCCAGCCAGTTTCCCACTCCCAGCCAATTTCGCATCTCTCGGCGGATGTTGTTGTACTCAACTCTCTACCTTCAATTACAAGTTAACCAATGAATAGAGTATCAGCTGCCATCGTGCCTCCCTCCAAATCAACCGCTTCCAACTACTCCTCCAATCTCGCTCGATCATAGCCTGCAGGTGCATCTCCAAACTCGCTCAATCACGGCCTCCCAGTGCATCTCTGAGTTCACGATCACGGCCTCCAAGTGCATCTCCAAACTCGCTTGATCACGGCCTCCAAGTTCGCACGATCACGGCCTCCAATTGCATCTCCAAACTCGCACGATCACGGACTCAAAGTGCATCTCCAAACTCGCACGATAACGGCCTCCAAGTCCATCTCTCTACTCACTCGATCATGGCCTCCAAGTACATCTCCAAACTCGCTCGATTACGGCCTCCAAGTGTATCTCCAGACTGGCTCGATTACGGCCTGCAAGTTCGCACGATCACGGCCTCCAATTGCATCTCCAAACTCGCACAATCACGGCCTCAAAGTGCATCTCCAAACTCGCTCGATCACGGCCTCCAAGTGCATCTCTCAACTCGCTCGATCACGGCCTCCAAGTACATCGTTAATGAGCGACGGCGGGTGAACGGAGATACAGGGGTAACGGAGGTGGACTGAGCGACGGGGAGTACATATTCAAGAGACCCCGGGGTACATAGACATCATCTCATTTTCATCTCATCCGGATCCACGCAATTGCGTGGATTCTCACGGCCGGGTAGTATCATATCTTCTCACTTTCTTTCTAGGCTCCTCGAGCTAGAACGCTTCTTTCTCACGAATTCCGTCGTGGCGAGATTGACCGTATGTATATATATAGAGATACTTAAATAATGCATGCCATATTATGAGGTAGCGAATCTTGTGACTGTAACAAAGACAAATATGATAGACGAAATGCCTTGTGATTATGGAACCCTAAGAACCACTGCTTTGAGAATACGGCACCAAGTCTCCCGCAGAGCTGGGCAGCGGTCTAAGCTGCTCCAAAATTTGACTATCCTAATAGTCAAATCTCGTAGCGTCCTGAATGCACCTCCATAACTGCAGGTGCTTTCAGACGCATCTGAGAATGCTCTTGCAGAGTCTGAGGAAGAAATGGCGAAACTGCGATCGGACGGCGATGTGCAACACGACGCGTGGTATTGACGCCGGGCGCGGAGTAATCCGCCACCGGGGTGTCTGTGACGGCTCTGACGGAGCGGGTCCACTCTGACGGAGCCATTCCGCCCGGACGGAAATGTTTTTTGCTGATATCATCATGAGAAACTAGGACTTAGAGAATTTCGTGTGCGAGTCAATTGACCATCCCTGATACGGAAGCTACGAGTCCCGATCGGACGCGGACTAACACCGATACGAGGTCTTCCCAACCCAATCAGGCAAGTTGCACCCCTGATTTCTCATATCCGCTCGTAACCTCCATATCATTCTCATCTTCATCCCCCATCTCTCTCTTTCTAGTCCACAACTCAACCATCATCACAGAACACACAGTTAAGCCATCCCTCTCTATCTCTCCATGACATGATCATGAGTTGCCACCGAGTACAGCATACACTGAGAACAGCATTCACCCAGGATTGTTTGTCTTCCCTCTATTCTCATGATTACGAGTTGACCCATGAAAGTAGCTTCAGCTTCCGGCGTACCTCCCTTCACGATCGACGGCCATCAGCCAGCACTTCATGAGAGCTCAAAGGTAAAGTCACATTGTCACATTCCCACGGTTGCGGGTTACCTAACTGATGAATGGAGTCTCATCACCCGGTGCGCCATCCATGGACCGCCTCCAAGTACTCGTCCAATCTCGCTCAATCACGCCCTCCAAGTGCATCTCCAATCTCGCTCGATCACTGTCTCAAAATGCATCCCCAAACTCGATCGATCACGGCCTCCAAGTGTATCTCCAAACTCCCTCGATTACGGCCTGCAAGTTCGCAAGAGCATGGCCTCCAAGTGCATCTCCAAACTCGCTCGATCACGATCTCGGAGGGCATCTCAAAGTTTACTCGATTACTGCCTCGAAGTGTATCTCCAAATATGCTCGATTACCGCCTCCTAGTGCATCTCCAAACTCGCTCGATCACAGCATCGGAGTATATCACTGAGTTCATTCGATTGTCATTTTCAGGCGCACTTCACATTGCTCTCAATCACCGCCTGCAGCCAGTCCAGATATACCGTGTGTAGATGGGTAGCAATATAGATACATAGATACATAGATGAGAATACAAACTGAATACATGACTGTGATTCGAGGTGCTCCCAGATATATCGCCGGCACTCCCAGGTGCTCCCAGGCTTGTCGTCGGCGCTCCCAGGCTTGTCGCTGGAGCTCCCAGTTACTCTGAAGGCCGGCAGGAATGCCCTCCAATGGTCTGACACTCCTGAAATTGACGCATCTAAGTTTACACTCCACATCCTCTCAGACACTCCTGGAGGCTTCCAGTGACAAAAATACATTTTGCTGATGCTATGCAACACAACCCCTCGCCTGGGCGACGGGTAGCGTGTAATTCTCTCTCAGAGGGGATGAGGTTCCGTCAGAGCCATCAGAGCTGTCCGGAACACCCGGGCGTTTCTGACGGAAACCAGAGTTGTTGCTGATGGAGGCACGGTGGAAGTCAACGCTACAATCAGTGGTCAACTCGTAATGGTGAGAATGATTGGACGACAGACATTCTTGAATGTATAATGTACTTGGCGTATGGTTCACATGGTGTATGATGCACTCCGTGTATGCTACACCTCGGTGTTAACTCAGGATCATGGCATGTACAGATACAAAGGATGACTTAACTTTGTGATCTGCGACGATGGTAGAGTTGTGGTTGAGAAATAGAGGGACCGGGGAAGAAGATGTAAACGATATGGAGGATACGAGCGGATATGAGATATCTAGAGTATGACTTGCCTCATTGGGGTTGAAAGACCTCATATCGGTGATATGGCTTTCCAAATCAGTTCTCGTGCCTGCCGTATTGGGGATGGTATATTGACTCGCACACGAAATTCTCTTAAGTCCCAGTTTCTCATGATGATTTCCCCCATCTCCTCTCATCTCTCTCTTTTTTGTCGTCAACTCTACCATCACCTAAGAACACAAAGTTAAGTCATCCCTCTCTATCTCTCCATGCCATTATCATGAGTTAACACCGAGTAGAGCATACACCAAGTACTGAATCATTCCATGATCGACTTTCTCCTACACCCAGCCAGTTGCTCATCTCTCGGCGGATGTACTCAACTCTCTACATTCCCACAATTAAGAATTAACCAATGAATAGAGTCTCAGCTCTCGTCACACCTCCCGCCCAATCTACCGCCTTCAAGCACTTCTCTGATCTTTATCAATCATGGGCTCCAAGTGTATCTCCCAACACGCTCAATTACCGCTTCCAAGTGTATCTGTGAGTTCACTCGATCCCGGCCACCAAGTGCATCCCCAAACTCATTCAAAACTGGCCTCCAAGTGCATATCTGAGTTCACTCGACCTCAGTCTCCAAATGCATCTCCAGACTCGCTTGATCCCGGCCTCCAAGTGCATCTCTGAGTTTACTCGATCTCGGTTTCCAAATGGATCTCCACACTCGCTCAATTCCGGCCACCAAGTGCATCTCGGAGTTCACTCATTTTCGGTCTCCAAATGCATCTCCACACTTGCTCGATCCCAGCCTGCAAGTGCATCTTTGAGTTCACTCAATCTCGGTCTCCAAAATGCATCTCTAAACTCGCTCAATCCCGGCCTCCAAGTGAATCTCTGAGTTCACTCGATCTCGGTCTCCAAGAGCATCTGCAACCACGCTCGGTCAAGGCCTCCAAGTACACCTTTTAGGAGCGACAGCGGGTGTACAGAGATACAGGGGTAACGGAGGTGGACAGAGTGACTGCGAGTATATAGACATCATCTCATTTCCATCTCATCTTATCATGCAACGAAAATACACACTTTATCTTTCCCAACTTTTGGTCTCACTCGCTCTGTCCGAGATTTCATGGATCCACACAATTGCATGGGTCTTCAATGCAGGGTACTATCATATCTCCCAACCCGATTCGTATGCTGCTCGAGCCAGACCCACTTATTCCCATGTATACCATTTGAATGTCGTGAGAGGTGAGGCGGAGTGTTGATGGTGGGCTCTCTGCCATCTAGCCCCGAGTGGTGCATCTCCAAGTTCTCTCAATGGGCGTGTCCAGGTACTCATCCGATTACGCTCGACTACCATCTGGGGCCAGATTGACCATATGTATATATATATAGAGAAACTTAAATAATGCATGGCATATTATGATGTAGCGAATCTTGTGACTGTAACAAAGACGAATAAGATAAGACGAAATGCCTTGTGGTTATGTTAGAACCCCTGCTGTGAGAATACGGCACCAACTCTCCCACAGAGCGGCATAACAGTCTTGGCTGCTCTCGAAGACTCCCGAAGAGCTGCGCCGCGGTCTCACCTGCTCTCGCAGTGTCCGTCAGATCTGCACAGAGATCTCAGGAGCTCCCACATTTCACTATTCTATAAGTCAAATCTCGTAGCATCCTGAATGCACCTCCATTACTGCAGGTGCTTTCAGGAGCACCTGAGACTGCTCTTGGAGAGTCTGAGAGCACTTTGCTGAGCTCCAGGGGGGTCTGGGAGCATCTAGAAGTGCTTAGAGAAACTGCTGAGGTTGCCCGTGGTGTCTGGGAGGATTGTGTGTAGCTTCTGGACCGATTTACCTTTTGATGATGAAGTGGTGTCTAGTCAGAGGTTTGTAAGTCAGCTTTTTGCACTTTGATATTACTACCAATGGAGTCCACATGGAATCAGACTGAATGTCCACAATAGAGGACTCACCAATTCCTATGTTGCTTAGAGAGGTTCAAGTGCTCCTCAGATTCAACAACTTCCACCAAAGATTTATCTGGAAATATGCCAAACTCATCCTTCCACTGCCCATTTTGCTAAAGATATCAGAGACATCTCACCGCAAAAAATCAGAAGGCTCCATGCAATGCGAATGGCCCAGGAACGCAAGGTGGACATTCCAAAAACTGAAAACGACCTTTGCGTAGGCCATGATCTTCCAGCATATCAATCTGGCCACCCTGATTATTCTGCAAACATGTTTGAGTGATTGCACAATGGCAGGCTTTCTGAAGATTCAAGGTGCTGTCAGAATTTTCACCGGAGTCAGTTTCATCTTCTGGACATGCTCTCCAGCAAACCAGAATTGGCTTGTGTTGTAAGGAGCGATTGGCCATCATGGGAATAATAAAACAGTAACAGCAATACCTTCAGGGTGCCAATTACAACGTCTCATTTCATTACAACCACACTCATCAAGCATACCGCCCAGCTTTGTAACTGCATGGCAGGAGACTTGCCAGCTGGTTGAAAACTATATTGTTGTAGAACTTTGTCATTGAGCACCAGCAAGGCAGCATGAACAATGGCAATGGCCCATGCAGAGGGTTTGTCAGCAGGATTGGCTAAGAAAGACCTGGGGCAAGACTATTGGCAACAATCTTAGTGGAACCTTATGACGATCAGATGCAAGGGAGGATTGCAGCCGTGTGTTTCGGCACTTTTGCTGTCAATGTCTCTGTGGAGCAACCAGAGAATGCTATCGCTGATGGCGCAGAAACCACTCCAGTGGAGACCCAATGGATTATGGTCACAGTGGCTCTGATTTAAGAAGGGAAGATGAATGTTCTTGTTGTTGACTCTCTACACAGCATATTGATAACTCTATTACATGCCAACCCTGAGTCCAGTCATTTTGGAGCTCATCAGACTGCTAAGCTGGTATCAAGGGATTTCTACTGGCTGGTACTGGACTCGCACATATGTAAGAATGTCTGCAGCTCCAATCTCTCCCACTGAAGCAATACACCCTGGCATGCCAGGCACACAATCGACATGCCCCTTCAGACACCACCTCAGTCATGAGAACGCATCAGAATGGATTTTGACACTCTCTCGCTACAGTAAATTTCATCGGACTGCGATGGGATTGTCACTATCATCACAGGATAGAACAACATGGCAATCTACGAACTGTGCAAGAAGTGTATCAACTCGCTTGAATTGGCTTGACATGTCTCTGAGCATGTCATGTCCAAGTACGAGATCTGCCACACCAAAGCTACAGATTGCAGCACCGTGTACACAAGGCAATTTTGGACCGCATTGTGATTTCATTTCAGTACTGGCCATTGGCTCCCCAGATACTTCCATCAACAGAGAGCGAGAAAGACGCAGTGTGAAAACAGCTGATGGAACAGTATCCCTGTACTATCTGCAACTGTGAGCAGCATACTCAAGTTGAACATTTACCACTAACCAAATTTGCTAACACTCACAGTATCCAGGCATCTACCTGGATGGCCCCATTCTGGGCGAATTTCCACCATCATCTTGTGATGCAGTTTGCAGCCTTCAAGCAACGATCGAGCATTAGATCAGCAATCCTAGCAGACTTCGTGACTACTGGCTCAGAAGAGACTCACCAAACTCTCCATCAGCACTTTCAGAAGGCTACTGCCCATCAGACCAAATTTAATGGAGGAAATAAAGTCCTTTTTGACATTGAAGATAAGATGTGGCTTTCAATGTGGCACTTCCAAACTACAAGACCAGAGAAGATGGTAGGTTAAACAAGCACAGGTAGATACACAATAAGCATGGTCATGCATCAGAAATCTTAAACACTGTCCCTCTGGATATGATGCAGAAACACAACATTATCTGTATCTGTTTCCTGAACCACTATACCCCTTCTACCATATCCCAGGGACAGTCTGAACTGTAGATGAGGACTGTTTACTACTCTAAGAAATGGGAAGTAATTTGGATATCCAACTCTCAGTGACACTACTGGAAGCTTCACTATCATATACAGTGGGCAGATAATAGTTTTATACACACGAGCTGGGAATCAATAGGGAATGATGGAAATGCGCAGGAAGAGGTTGATGGGTTTCACCAAGAGCATCCGAGGAAGCCTTGATGGTGATTGCGCTTTGAGGAGTTGCATTGAATGTTATTCAATGTGGTTTTCTTGCTTTTTTTGCACTTTCTGATGGATCTCAGGCATGTACAAATGGTATTTGCATGGATTGTTGGCACCAACTACAGGAGATGGAGTTTCCCCATGCGCAGTATCCACCATGAGGCTGCATATAGGGTACTGATCAGTTGTGGGACATAATATGTTGTACAGAGGAGCATTCATTTGGTTCAACTGTCTTCTTGTGGTTTTCTTGGATGTATTCAGGTATGTGGCAGCCCTAGCAGTCTGTTTCGAAAGGGAGGGAATACATTGTTGCAGTTAGAAGTTGTTTCTTCCCAATGGCATGAGACATGTCCAGTGCCAGATATATGCCACCAGGTATCGATGACTTGCAATCTCTCTGAAATTGCCTGCAATAATCATACTTGCTTCCTTTACTATTATATTACCATATCCACATGTGCTGCCATATCTTCCTCTACAGTCTTGTATGGGGCTGTGTACAAATACACAGCCCTACACAGACTGTATTGGTATTTTGGTATTATAGAGATGCATGATCATGATTATACATGTTGATGATTTCGTTACTACTAGGGCAGATTCTTATAACTCATTTATTACTTTGTGAGATTGCTGCTATACCATCTCTTTCGGACCATTTCAGTACTTCAAATAATCAAGTTGATTTGTTAGCTTTAATTCTAATATTGTATAATTTTGCAAAGATGAAATTGATGCCTTGTACCTTGAAATGTAATTATAGTTTGATCATTGCAACTTTAACTTCTCTTGATCTCAGATACTATTGTTCAGATTCATTTGATATCTTCAGGACATAAGTATTTTCAAGCATTCTATAACCATAGTTGATATTACTGACATACAAAGATCCCAATAATTAATCAATAATTATCAATCTATGTTCAGCGGTATATCACACTCTGTTTTCTGGTTGTCTCCTCATCATGCTCAGGACTTAACCAATGGTTGATCATGCAAAGAGTACACAAATATTTATAATATTCAGGAACCAGATCATGCAGGTGATCGATATCTTCAAACTACTTGTGTTGTAATAGATGTATCTCCAGATCATGATCCTGTCATATTCAATTCCTGAATCACATATCAGGTGTCGTATCTAATAGGAATGGGAGACGCTGCCAAGGATCTGGTATTGACAATATCTCCCCGAGAGAATCGGACCAGTTCATCTGTTTGATGTCTTTGTCACTACATTTCACTTGACAGACATGAGACTTGATGCATATTGATTGGTATATTGTTAGGTTTGAGTGTGAGAGTGAATAGAGCAATTGTAGTTGAATTATTAATATTATTATAATGTGTTCTTTGCTGCTAATGTTCTGACAGTGGATTGCTGCTATAGCTTGTCCGTCTCATTGCTGGAAGAATGCAATCTCTTCATAGTCCAGTTCTGAAAATGAGACTCGATGAGATTTTGCCACTCTGACCTCAAGTTTGCTTGATAGCTTAACTCTGCTTCAATGTTCTGTTTCTGAAAATCCATTATTGATGTAGTTCTGCTTCCCATCTGGTGATCATGTGGATGCATGAGTAGTTGTAAGAAGTTAGTTTCCTGACTAGGGCTGTCCTCTAGAAGATACCAAATGTACTATAATAACAGATCATAACTTTAACTTTGACATCATCTATTTTATTTGCTCAAAAGTTGGAACATCTGCTGGGACATAACGTAACAGTTCTTGATTGTAACTGTGTCAATGCCATATGTCTTGATCAGATATAGTACCATTTGCATAAGAGATTGGATTGGTGACAAACTGATACTCTGCCAATGTAGATTATATCGTTGCAATGCATACTAGCTTAACACATATACTAGGTTTACTTCAGGCTACTGGTCTTCAGCCAATGTGACTGCATCAGCAAAAAACATCTCCGTCCGGGCGGAATGGCTCCGTCAGAGTGGATGCACTATATCAGAGCCGTCAGAGACACCCCGGTGGCGGATTACTCCGCGCCCGGCGTCAATACCACCCGTCGCGTTGCATATTGCCCTCTGATCGCTGTTTCGCAGTTTCTTCTCGCTCTGTCGGGCTGCTATCTCAACAAAACAGTCTGGCATTGTGGCCAACTGTGACCATATGTCGGAATGCGTTCATTGGGTACACGCTTCCATCGGGATTGCAATGAAATGGGTGACGCTGTGAAAATCTCTCCTCACGTTCCTTCTGGATTAAGCTCGAGGAGCGTAGGAAGAAGGTGAGACGATTTGATACTACCCGGCCGTGAGAATCCACGCAATGGCGCAGATCCACGGTCAGAGCGAGTGAGACCAAAAGTTGGGAAAGATAGATTGTGTATTTTCGTTGTATGACAAGATGAGATGAAAATGAGATGCTGTCTATCTGCCCCGGGGTCTCCCGAATGTATACTCCTCGTCGCACATCCCACCTCCGTTACCCCTGTATCTCCGTACACCCACCGTCCCTCCTAATCGATATACTTGGAGTCCGTGATTGATCGAGTTTGGAGATGCACTGGGAGGCCGAGATGGAGTGAACTCAGAGATGCACTTGGAGGGTGTGATCGAGCGAGTTTGGAGATGCACTGGGAGGCCCTGATGGAGAGAACTCAGGGATGCACTTGGAGGCCGTGATCGAGCGAGTTTGGAGATGAACTGGGAGGCCGAGATTTATTGAACTCAGAGATGCACATGGTGGCCGTGATCGAGCGTGTTTGGAGATGCACTGGGACGCCGAGATGGAGTGAACTCAGAGATGCACTTGGAGGTCATGATCGATTGAGTTTGGAGATGCAATGGGAGGCTGTGACCGAGCGAGTTTGAGATGCACTCGGTGTTAACTCATGATTATGGCAGGGAGAGATAGAGAGGGATGACTCAACTTCGTGTTCTTAGGTGATGGTAGAGTTGAATACAAGACAGAGAGAGATCAGAGGAGATGGGGGAAATCATCATGAGAAATTGGGACTTAAGAGAATTTTGTGTGCGAGTCTATTGACCATCCCCGATACCGCATGTACGAGTCCCGATCCGGCAGCTAATTACACCGATATGAGGTCTTCTAAACCCTATCAGGCAAGTCGTAGCCCTGATTTCTCATAGCTGCTCATATCCTCCATATTGTTCTCATCTTCATCCACCATCTCTCTCTTTCTCGTCCACAACTCTACCATCATCGCAAGAACACAAAGTTAAGTCATCCCTCTCTATCTCTCCCTGCCATCATCATGAGTTAACACTGAGTGCAGCATACACCGAGTACAGCATACACCGAGTACAGCATACACCTAATATTGTCTGTCATCCCTTCATTCTCACGATTTCGAGTTGACCCCTGCATGTAGCTTCATCTTCCGGTGTACCTCCCAACTGATCGACCGCCACCAGCCAGTTCTCCATAAGAACTTCAAAGGAAAAGTCACCTTGTCACATTCCAATGGTTGCGAGTTAACTACTGGATAAATTGAGTCACGGCGCTCCGTCCATCGACCGCCTCCAAGAATCGTCCAAACTCGCTCGATCACGGCCTCCAAGTGCATCTCCAAACACGCACGATCGCGGCCTCCAAGTGTATCTCCAGACTCGATCGATCACGGCCTCCAAGTGCATCTCTAAGTTCACTCCATCTCGGCCTCCCAGTGCATCTCCAAACTCGCTCGATCACGGCCTCCAAGTACATCTCTGAGTTCACTTCATCTCGGCCTCCCAGTGCATCTCCAAAGTCGATCGATCACGGCCTCCAAGTGCATCTCCAAACTCGCTCGATCGCAGCCTCCCAGTGAATCTCCAGAGTCGCTCGATTACGGCCTGAAAGTTCGCACGATCCTGGCCTCCAAGTGCATATCCCCAACCTTGCTCGATCATGGCATCCAAGTGCATCTCCAAATACGCTCGACTACCACCTCTAAGTGTATCTCCAAAGTCGCTCGATCATAGCCTCGGAGTATAACTCTGAGTTCACACGATGGTCATTTTCAGGCACACCTCGAATTGCTCTCAAGCAACGCCTACAGCCAGTCCAGATATAGCTTGTGTCGATGGGTAGCTATATAGATACAGAGATACATAGATACATAGATGAGAATACAAACTGAATACATGACTGTGATTCGAGGTGCTCCCAGACATGTCGCCGGCGCTCCCAGGTGCTCCCAGGCTTGTCGTCGGCGCTCCCAGTAATTCTGAAGGCCAGCAGGAATGCCCTCCTAGGGTCTGATACTCCTGAAATTGACGCATCTAAGTTTACACTCCACATCCTCTCTGACCAGTGACTACAATGCATTTTGCTGATGCTATGCAACACGACTCGTTGCCCGGGCGACGGGAAGTGTGGAATTCTCCGTCAGAGGGTACGAGGTTCCGTCAGAGCCATCAGAGCCGTCCGGAACACCTGGGTGTTTCTGACGGAAACTAGAGTCGTTGCTGATGTGATCTCAGAGACAACACAACCTAATGTTGCAACTATTTGATAACTGGGTGGTTCGCAGAGTGTTTTACCACATCTGACAAGACTATACTCTAGGAATCCAGTATTTTGTATATTGCATGACATCTGCTGTACAAGTAACTCTGCATAATTGCAACCTGAGTATGTGTTGTCCCACAAGTTTGGTAACTCAGGTGTAGTTGATCATTCTGTGTACCTGCAATGTTCTTAACTAACATTCCAGTGATTCCAACAAAATTATATACTGAGATTTGAATCAGCTAGCAGCCATGTAGGCTAATGCTAATCGCCTGACATGTGGCTCAAGTTTAATCCTGCTAAACTTTACTTAACTGGCAAACTTATTGATCTCACCAATTGGTGAAATACATTAAGTAACTTGATCATAGTCGCAATATATTCCCCATTCAATCTACTACATACCATTATCACTGTCAAGAGAGATCCCCTAACAGTATTTCCCTCTCTAGAAATGGTTACCCAACAGTAGCTGCATCTGAACATGTAAACACACTTAAAATACCACTCAGATAGCGAAATAACATAATTCCAAAATATAATTGTCAAAAATTATTTATTCCTGAACTTTTTTCTCAATGTGTTGTAAACCATTCTATCATTCCATTCTCATCATAATCAAATAACAATAATTCATCTGCAGAATTATTGACATTATTGTTGATTTCCCATGCGTTCTCAGCATGTGTCTATCCTTCCCACTACACCAGACTAGTAGGTATATGTATATTTTTGTCACTGTAGCTTCAAGTAATTATCTTGTCCAATATTCAGCTTGCATCGTCTACTTCAATTGGGATTACCTCCCTCACTGGGTTTATTCCTTAACATCATTCCAATAAGCTGATATTCAACATCAGATGTATAATCAAATACTCTGTGAAGTTCAACTAGCAACATTATTTGTTGTATCTGACTCATTCCACCTTAGAGGGCTGCCACATTACATCATCCCACTTCAGGCAAACAAAGTTTTCCTGGAAAATCATTCGGTTGAGAGTAACCAATTATCCCCTGCCAAATTGCTTTTTCGACTTTCTTGTCTCCTGACAGTATTTTGCCATGGATATACTAACTCATTACAATTAATCTGATAGTATATTTACAACTCCTGCCATAGGAGGTTGGTATATATCTGAAGCAGAATTTCGACAATGTATATCTGTCAGCCTATTAGGTCACTATTGATAGCTGTAATTGGTATAGAAGGCTTTGAATTTAGTCACAATATACTGTATATTGTTATAAGCATACTCAGCTATTTTGAGCATCCTGGGGCAATCACTGTGAACCTAGTTGCAGTTGGATCGCCGTTCGCGCGGCAGGAAAATGTGTTTCTCACCACCGCTACCACTCAGCTTGGCAGGGGACTGACCAGCGATGGGTTTGCAGAAATACAGGGATGAAGGAAATCGACTGGGCTATGGGGGCGTACAGACATTCAGTGGAAATCCAGATGGACTGAGTGATGGGGAGTATATGTTTGGGACACCCCGGGGCAAATAGATGATCTTATTATCATACAATCAATGCGCACTCTATGTTTCCCAGAGTGTGGTCATGGTTCATCTTCACAAGATTTCGTGGATCGTCATGGCCGGGTAGTATCATATCTTCTCACCCACTTTCTTCACTCCTTGAGCCAGAACTGCTCTAGCTCAGGAATTCCCTGTTGATGCGGCGAGAGGTGTGGCAGAGTGTTGATGAGGGGGTCTCTGTCTTCTTGCTCTGTCGTTTCACAACAATAGGCTTCATACATCCGGTTCAGTCAATCTGTCAGGTACCCCAATTGTGGGTACAAAGCCATGCTCACAGGTTGGTAAGTTCTGAGAATGTTATACCAATTGGCAATATATAGTCATGTCAATGTTCCATGTCTGTCAAATACCACACCTTCCAGACAACTGACATAGTTCCAAATATTGGTTCAATATGCCCTGACCACCATAGGGGAGTGGCTATTTCAAATTGGAATATAATGTACCTTATTCATAAACCAGTCCACTTCTTCCCATATATTAATACCTCCCTATGACTCTCAAGAATTATCAATGAAATAAGTAGCAATCGGTGTCCAGGGCTTAATTGGCAATGTGAGGGGATAAAGTAGGCCATGCTTTGCATGACATAGCGCCTTCATTATTTACCAGATGTCACAGTTGTTACAGTAACTCTGACTATTGTCTTGTACTTTTGGCCAATAGAAATTTGTCAATACAAACTCAAGTATCGAATCACTTCTGACATAACCAGCTGCCTTGATTTCAAACTCCAATTTCGAAATCCTTCAACCTATTTCTTCTATTTTACATATCTGTTGTCGGCAAGAAAATTACTTGTCATTTATGGATCAGTTTCATCAATTTTTTCCCCCTTAACTAGTGCTTTGTAAAGTAAGTTATGCTAAGTATCTAGCATAGTGTCATTCTGCAAATTCTATTATTGGCCTGGAAGATGTTTTGCTACTTCCATAGCCACTATCTGTATCACAAGAAACGCTGGATTCTCTATTACAACCTTTACATTTTCTAGCCATTGTTCTGGTTCCAACAGCAGTTTCACATGGATTACTACTGTATCTTCCCTCCAGAGGATTACGCTAAATACCTACACAATTTATTATACATACTATTTGACAATCTCAATCTATAATCTTAAGAATAATTGTGTTCTTGAAGTGTTTCGACTCATCATACCTGTCGACAGTTTGACATGCTGTGTATGTGATGGATAGTACAAACTGAAGCTCAGAATACATGGTGACTTTATATTTGGTTTGTTGAACAAAATATCTCAATTTGACATGTGAGAAAGCAATCACCAATATCTCTTAATTGTGTACATCAAAGACACTTTAAGGTGGTGATAACTTATTCTAAATAAAGTTGCATACAAATAACTCACCTTATTTAGACTGCTGAGAAATTATTCCTGCAAGTGCAAATTTGATGTATCATTGTTGATGATGGCCAGTCAATCTGATCCAAAATATCATACTATCAAAATATTCCCAAAGGCAGTTAATATCATTATTTTCAGACTGGCTGCTTACTATATATTAGCAATTTTACAATTGAATTCATGTCCAGGCAATAAATCTCATATCGGTGAAACTATTTCTTGGCAATTGGTAATAATCCTTTGATTAAATTTCCATAATTCCAATAGTTTTTGAATATCCATTTGGTTGATTTGGCTTGGCCAACAAAAAATATCCTTAGCTTTTTCAGAATCCATTCATAGTGACTTTCGATTTACAATGAACTGGAGGAAATTAGCATGTTTACAATCAAATGCACATTAGTGAATATCAAGATACCGACTATATTACAAGAATATGTGGAAAACCTTGCCCAGTTGCCGAAAGTGATTGTCTTTGATTTCTTTTGTAGCAATCAGGATGTCTTCAATATACAGGACTGCATTACTTCACAGCTCTTCATCAATATGCATCTTTGTATTGAATACCAATTCAATTGCGAATAGGGATTTAATAACAGACTACATTTCTCTTTGCTACATTGCGAGCGCATTCATAGGGCCAAATGGCAAAACAATTTACTTATATAACCCAAATATAGTGCAAAACATGGTTAACCTGATGAGACCCAATACCATTTCAATTTGATGGAAACCTGGTTACAGAGTTATTTTTGAAATCCAATCTGCTTCTTTGATTTGACTTTGGAATTTGTCCATTGTTGGCCAAAAGTTGTACCGGTTGCAGTATGACTATTGAGATTTCATTAGCTAATACACAACCGTAATTGTCTCCCATGTTGTTTTGGTACGAATAGGATTGGATTTCCTATAGGAGTATACAAAGGTTAGAGCCTTCGTTCATAATTCATCCATATCTTTGATGGGCACTAATTCTTCTTGCCGGAATTGTTGACTTAGGGATTCCATTCAGACTTGTTATTCCGGATCATTGAACTGAATTCAATTATGGAAACATATCATTGGCAGTAACTCATATAATGTTCGATCCCTGAATGATTTGGCATTCAGTAGATTGAATTGCTACCTTGATTCAAACCACTCAAACATACTTTACAGGATTCACTTCGATTTTTGTTCAAATGTGTTCATTATCAGTAAAGTTGCAGGTATTCCGATTTCTAAATGCATCCAGGATTCTTCCCATTTCTCAGAAGTTGTTCCTGCTTGAGTTACAGTATCCATAAACTCTGCATATGTGTTTCTGGTCAAGTGCGCTGTATACATCTGTTAAAAAATCTGTACTGGGTACCTCTTAGAAATGACCTGCATTAATACTGCTGCCAATATTTGGGCCAAATGGTTTTGCAATTAAATCTCTGTAAACATATCCCTGTTGTCTTCATCATCCCTTCCCACTTCAAGTTTTGCATGCACCTCATTATGGACTGTCATATCCAATAAGAGGGTTTTCTGCACTCCCTTCACTCTAATAAATAACCTCAGCTGTTTCCCTGCGAGCTTCTGTTTTTCACATTTAGTAAAGCACATCAACATGTACTATTCTAACCCTGTTGATGGTCTTTTCATCTTTCTGGGAATGTCATCGGTTGATATACACTCTCTGTCTGCAATACAATTCACAATAATTCAAAGTCATGTTTAGTTTCCCACCAGATCCTGGCCATGGAGCAATGCTTATTGGTCAACTCTGTTGTAGTTAGTAAATCTTCTTCGCATATCTTGCAATTTTTAATATATCTTCACTACTACTATGGTTGAACAGATGAGGTTGAGTTGGCCCGCCTGGTGGCTAATAGCATGGCTCGGGTGGCGAGCGATGCTCAGGAATGGTACATAGAAAGAGATTCAAGTGAGTGTGAAGGAGTTAATGTTACGGAAAGGTGGAGACTTTGAGAGATGCAGGAATAGGTGTGGGAATATTGTGTGATGGTGGCAGGATTATTTGGGATGATAAGGAAGTAGTTTGAGGTGCTGCGACATCAGACAAAATAGCAAGGTTGTTCTGATAAGAATTCCGTTGAGGGTGTATAACATCATGAGGAGATATTCAGAGGATACTTTGGAGCATAGAAGATGATTCAACTGTGGCAGACAAACTTCATATAATGAAAGATTGTTAATGTTGGAGGATGTCCTTTTCTTGGCACTTTACTCGTACTCTTGTATATCAAAGCAATAGACAACTTTGAAACAGTTTCGACTTTTGTCTTCTCTTGACTTGTTGCTCTGAACTTTGAGTTCTTTGCCCCTGTTCACCATATTACATTACTGATTTTAATATCGCCAAGTCCTTACCCCGCCCGGTACACTACAACGAGTCCCTACACACAGTACCCGATACTGAATGATCCTACATCCCTCCACATGGTGCAGGTATCATTCCCAACCTTGCTGTGTGTCTTGTTGGGTTTACCATGTGAACCAACGTTGGACACAGATTTGCGATGATTGCATTCATCTCCAGTTAGAACTTCCTGAATCTGATATCCATCGATACCCTCAGCAATCACCATATATGAATGCTAGAATATGACGGAAACTGTACTTCCCGAACGAATTGGTTGGATCATGCCAGAACCCCTCGCCTCATTTTTGAACCCCAACCAGTCAATACTTGTGATAGCCTGGGGACTATATTTCAAGCAACTTTCGAAGAAGAACCTTTGGAAGGCTACTGTTTTGAACAATCAGACGTCCCCTCCCTGTAGAAGAATTACTGGACTGACACAGTCAGAGAAGGTGGAGGTTTCGATATTATAGACCCCGTGTTTAAATGACACTGAACCAGAAATTTGTGTGCTCATTGATGGTTCCACTGCGATCTTGAGGAAGCTCGCGATCGTGAAGGCTATTATTGCACCAGAGCAGATTCGACAGTTGGACACCCTGCAGCAGCAGCGACAACCGCAAAATCCTTGAGGGTTCCATTGATCGTTGTTATTCCTCAACTTGCACTCTCTCCAAATTTGACACATAAAATGGGCACTAGTAAATGTGCTTGTTTCATTGCGATGTCTGGATCTGAACAACACCACTGACTGGCCCTTGTATCAGCTGCTGACCAAGCTCCCATTCGAGAGGTTTTAAACAGGAGTGCACTTAGCATGGGATTTGAGAAAACCCAGGAGATGTTGGGGAGGGCACAGGAGTTGCTACTGTGGGTGGCGCTGTTTACAGAGCCTGTGCAGTTGCGGCCGAGGGTGTGCAACCACCCTGAACAGATTATAGCGTCGCATAAGGAGATTGCAGATCTCAAAACGCAACGCTTCCTGCCGCCGACCTGTGATCACTCTGGGATGGAGGAACAGTTATAGGGCCTGGAGAATGGCCTCGCCAAAGCTAGGAGGAAGCCAGCCGCAGAAGGAATCGTGGAAGAGCTACAGGTGGATGTGCCCGTGATGATCCAGGAAGCACAACAATCTGGCAAGGAGGCGAGGAATTTACGGACTCAATTAGCGGACACCTGGACGCTCTGAGCGAGAGTGGCTCCGGGTGCTCCTGAAGGCCAGCAAGGTATGGGCCACATGTTCCCGGGCTCCCTGAGCTTTTCAGGGTTAGATTGAACGCAGTTGCAAGGCTGCTTTTCAGAACTTCGAATGGTAATCTGTCACACACACAGCAACTTTCCCAACAAACGGTCGAAGATACGGTACGCATTCCATCGTTTGAGGGGCTTGGCCTTGAGCCAGATGTTGTGACATGTCTGGGAGGACGGAATAATACGGCTGGAAGATCTACAAGCTGTTAAACACCTCCTGGGAGCAGTGTTTGGCGACCTTGACCGGGTAGCCGCAGCGGAGAGGATGATGTGCAACATTAAACAAATGAACAGTGAGTAATATCAGGACTATGCTGAGTATCAAGTTATCGCCGCCGACTTAGACTGGAATCGATTGGCCTTGCAGAATGCTCTGCAGATGGGGCTAGGAGAAGAGATGAAGGACTCCTTCATGGATAACGACATGTAGGACGACCTTTCTACGTGAGTTACTGTACGCCTGAAATGGGATAACCACATTGGAGAATGCCACGTGGAAAATGCAGCCCTGAAAATAGTTGGAGGGATGGCTTTTGCCAACTCTTCCAAACCTCCAGCAAGCCCGATGGATCCCACAGCTGCCCAGGTTGGAACTGTCACCGGATATACCGGACCTGCACCAATGGATGTCAGCCCAGCAAAATGGAGGATCTTGGCGGAAGAATGTGGGAAGAAATTTGCAGATAAGAGGTGTTTATATAATGGAGGGTTCAATCACAGTGCAGTAGAATGTGCCGTGAGCAAGAAGGCCCAGATGTTTCAGGCGGCTGGTGAAGTGGTCATGTAAGTAGGAACCAGGACAGGTTCCGAGGAATCGGGCAAAGATTAATTCAATTAATCATGGATTGATCTTCAGTTGACGGGAGATGTTTTGATTTAAATGCTTTAACATGTTTTCGAATGTCGCGTCACTCAGTAGGCAAGGTGGAGGTGTTGGAAGGATCAATGGACCGGAAACATTTAGTTATCACCTGCACATTGACCGTGAATAACCCACCGATCTCCACATTTGCATTGATCGACTGCAGGGCTGTGGGAATTGCATTTATTGATGAAGATTCTATTCGCCATCATTAGATACCACTACATGAATTGCAGGAAACATGACAGGTCATGGTAATCAATGGAAAACCCATTGAGTCTAGGGCTAATACACATACTGCCAAAATCGGGATGGAAATTCAGGACCATAAGCAGAAGTTACCAATGTTCGTTCCCAAGTTAGGACAGTACCAGATTCTGCTTGGAGTTCCCTGGCTACAATTCGATGATGTGGCAACTCGATTTGGGTCAAACAGAGTTACATTTCGGTCACAATTCTGTAGTACACATTGCGGTTAAAGTTGAAAAAGTTGCAGAAGAACCTGCGGAACCAGTTCAGCCTGCAGAGCAAGAGATAATCGAACAACAAATACAACCACAACAACCGTTCTGAAGGAATATAGTGAAAGTTAATTGGTCCTCGTTTATCCTGGCAATCAAGACACGGAAGCTTCCAATTTTTAAGGCTTCCCTATATGATATCAATAAAGAAATTGAATTAAAGAATCTAAAAGAACGACCCCTGGAGGAAGCTATTCCTGAGCAATATCATGAGTTTGTGCCCTTGATTAGCGAAGTTCTGGCAGATCGACTCAAACCACATTAACCAGGCATTGATCATGAACCAAAATTGAAAGAGGTCAAGACACCCAGTCGGGCACCCCTCTATTCAATGTCATGAGCAGAGTTAGTGGTACTTGAGGGATGGCTGCAAGAGAATATGTCAAAAAGGTTTATACGACAGTTGTCATCCCCCTTTGTGGCACTGGGTTTATTCCTGAAGTAGCCGGATGGAGGGCTCAGAATCAGAAATGATCATCGGCATCAGCAAAAAGCGAAATTGGTTTCCGAAACTGGACCCCACACACAGATCCTTCCCCACATTCTCCACTAATCTTCCGAAAGGCTTATTATCAATCTTCCACCATGCTTTGAAGTGTCCAATGATAGGATCGCATCGTCACGACATTTTGAGAACCGGTTTAGTCATCTACGCTATTTTACTGCATCTGTTTAGTTCACACTTGTCGTCTTGATTTTAATTGTGTCGACTGTTTTATGAACTGTTCCATTCATCTCATGAAGATTCCTAACTATCGAATCCCTTGAGACATTGATTATACGCAAGCTTGCGCAACTCCCATTGCAAAAATTAAGACATGCAGAGTATACATGAATCAGATTTGTATATATCGCTACAACGATTACTTCAAGCATTGTGTCAAATGATCAACATCTCAAACAAGTTGAAAGCCTACAAGTCAATCGTTTGCTCAAGTAGAACAGCGAGCTATCTGGCTGCTGCGTCAGCGGAAGGAGGTATCCAGCCCCTTGGATCGCGCTGATAGGGATGATATAAGCAGTTCCAACGCTGAACAGAGGTATACAACTGTAGCTTCCATCGAGCAAGGGTTGAATCGGAGGTTGATGTCTTCCCTCGACAATCACCATAGCCACAGTCTGACGTATCGGCCCTGTTGCAAATGTGTGCAACAATGCAAGAAGCCCATGAACACTCGATTCAGCATCCTCGACGATGCAAAGACACTTCAACCATGTGAGAATGCATCCAGCAGTCTACCTCATGTGGCTATCCAGACTCGTCCCCATCCAGAGAAGAACTGTATCATTTCTTGGTGGCTGAAGCATTCTCCACCTGGTGGACCCAGTCCAACAAACCATATGAACTGCTTGCTCATCAGATTGAAAAGACGTCACCGGAATTGCTACTGCCATGTGCCGAATGCATTCTGCATCGCGGAGATGACCGAAATACTGATCGTGATCGACATAGTTCGTGAAGTTGGCAAATCTCTTGACACACCAAGCAATGTCATTCTGTAGCTCCCCTTTTGGCATTGCACACCACTGGGCCAAGTCATCAAGGGTCTTGATTTCTGATCGTGGGATTTACATCATTCACTTGATAAGCGCTGTGGTTCGAGGCATTTCATCGTCGTGATGTTGTATTGCAGGGTTTGGATTCAGCTCACGATACTGGAACACTTCATTTCAGGCTGTCGTGTGCACTATCTGGAAGGTAGTCTCCTGACGATTCGATTGTTCGTACGCGTGTTTATAATCCATCATCGCTCATTCTGGGAGTTTAGAGCTTGCATTTAGTAGGTTGCCAAGCTGGCGGATATGGTCAGAGAAGTAGTTCAGGAGCTGCATCTTCACAAAGTTGAAATCAAATTTGTAGACATAATGTTGTACAATTGCTGACTCGATCTGTGTTTCGTCTCCATCAACACAACCACACTTTGCAGCCGCAGATAGATTGTTCCAAGCGGGGTGACTATCCAATCCCACCTGTTTGTCCAAAGTAAGATGCTTTTTCAAGGCTTCTGAGACCTTCTTTGTAGATTGACTGGCACCAAATCAACTGAGAACATCCTGCTGATGATGAAATTCCTCCAGATAATTCTCCATGTACTCGATCGTGGCTTCAGTATTTTGCTGGTACTGTGCCACAAGTTGACAATACACTATATTCTCGACACACAACAGGGCTTCTGTGCAGGGAATTCTTTGGCTTGCCGAAAGGTTCAAAAGAGTTGCTGCGAAGACTGGAACACTCACGTGCCCGAGTGCTTTCATCTCGTTACCACTCCATTGCGTCACCTGGCCATGAGGCCTACAGAATCGAGCGAAGCCAGGATATCGAGGCATCATCGCCCAGGGTGAGTTGAATTTGTCAATCCTGGAATTTTGTTCGAGGGAGGACGTTACCCAGTCCATCAAATGCTTAAGCATAGCAGGATAGACGGTATGAAGAATATCAGGTATGATAATAGTCGTCAGGGAAATGCATTTCATATTCCAGAAGACGCCTTCTAATGTCCCAACCACTCGATCTTCCAGATCTTGAGTTGCTTCCCATCTGGCTGTGGCATCTTTATGAGTCACGAGTATCATCTTTTGGAAGTATAGCTGCTAGTCTCTCAATTGCCACAACAACAAATTTCCTGCTCCAAATGACAATTTTGGTGCTTCGCACACAGGGAAATGGGGTCGCTTGATCAATTCGAAGTGAATGATTTCGACTTTGTTAGCCATCCATGCACAGATGACAGGATTACATTGCCGCATCCAACAGTTCCCACGAAGCATACACTTTCTAGTGGTGAAAAGCACGTCGACCGGGTGAAAATTAGCTCGAAGACCTTTTCTAAAACCTCTGGATTTTGGATGTATTGTTCCTCCATGGCAGTTGTGTTTCCATGATCTTTAAAGTGAGATTTCGGATGAAAAGGAAGAAGGGCAACGAGGATGCTTGCAAGATATGAGGTGTTCTATCTAATTGTCGAGTTCATATTACCGAGACTCAAATATACTGACCATTCCTTCATGTCACCCAAAAAGTGTGTAGGATGTGTCTGGTCCGAACTGCCTGATAAAGGGAGAATTGTAGCTCCAAGCGGCCGCCGTAGCTATTGAAGTGGTCAAGATCATTGTAGCTATGATGCAATTCAACTAACGTATCTGTTCATTCCATCACCAGTCACATGATTTCACCTCTGAGTAGATACGTTCCTCAGCTTCATTGAATTCCTTTGCTGGAGCATACCACATATGGTCCCTGAACGCAGGGTGTTGCATGAGAAACTCAATTCATTCAACAGGATTCCAGTAAAAGGAACATGTGCAATCATTGTGGTGAAGGTATTTTGGATCGGATCAATGATTGTAACACCCTTTGCCCAATTTTCAAGAGTCGATGCGCATCACGTAGAACATTTCGTACAACAGTTCCAACAAATTGTGGGACGCAGTGAGGTTGCTCAGGGTTGCCATTGAAGGGTTCCTGAAAAGCTCTTCGATAGCAGCTCTGCCCAAGTTGTGCTTGATGCACCAGTGCGCTAATCGATACTCCTTCTTGCAGGAAACCTGTGTCCATATACCTATTTCATCATTGATGATATCGAAATTGTCATTACTAATAGGCTTGCGAGCTAGATGGTTGTCGAAGTCTGGAGTACCATGAATACGTGTCCGAACTGCAGGTCCCTCTGGATCGACACATGAATTGTCGCTGATGGCATTTATATTGCTGGAGTCATTGTCAGAGGGGTGAACAAAAGGTTCACGATGCAGTTCATGAACAAATCGACATAGAATAGTCTTGTGCTCGATTGCAAAACCATCATCTGGCAGATGTTCAGCTGATGAGGATATGTCCTTTTGTTGGGAGTGCAATGGTCGTGAGTGATGTCAGCGCCAATGTACGAGTGTGTCTTCGAGCAGTCAAGACACTGTTGACGAATGTCCATGTTTTGGTAGCAAAAAGATTTGTCGTAACAATGTTAAGAAGTGTCTTGGCGGTCCGTTTTCTACTCATTCCATTGGAAGCCAGCTGGTGATTGGGAAAAGCCACACAGGGATTTAGTTGTTCCAAATCGGGGTCCTACCACTCATGTAGGATATCTCTCATCCTCGTTTGCCTGTTTGCAAAGTGTTTAATGGTTCTCATTTTCAACATCCCTTGAATCTCGAAGCCAATACCGCATCTGCATTCAGCTTGTCGCGGGGATTGTTTTGCACCCTCACATGACCCTCCTACGCCCATTCCCTGATTTGTGGTTGTCAGTTGTTGTTAAGGTCATACCTTCCATGTACCGTGCATTCTCGTTAGATACCAACCCAGCGATATCATCGCTGGGTACAAGAACTTGGGCAAGGACAAACGAATGAGACATGACTGTGGGCCATGCTTTTAGTTGTCTCTGTGATCAACTTAAGCATTCAGTCGATGAATCAGGGAGCTTAGATGATGCTAAGCAAGTTGTTTCCGCGCTGAATTGCAGCCAAGATGATGTCGCCGGATCTAGAAAACCCTTCCAAGCCCATATATGTATTCCCCTTGCCGGCCCACCTTACTGGACAAGATATGGCTTATTTGAACCTACAGTTATGCTGTTTGGTACAACAAATGCCAGAGCAGAATTCCAAGGGTATATTAATAATGCGATATGGGAAGCCCTGGATCACTTTGTCTAAGCATATCTGGATGATATATTGATATATAGCCATTCAGAGGAGGAACATGTTGAGTATGTTGAGTGGGTGATTCAGTGTTTGATGGAAGCCGGATTGTACCTGAAGTCAGAAAATTGGGAGTTCCATAAGGAAACAGTAAGATATTTGGGACTGTTTGTCTCGACAAGTGGAATGTCAATTGACTCAGATTATGTAGCGACAGTGAGGATTTGGAGCCATGAACAGAAAACAAAGTATGGGTGATTGAATAACCTGGTCGAAGCAGAACAATTCCTCAGGATTTGAAATTATTATCAACATTCCATTACTACGTATTCGGAGAAAGCGGAACCATTGACAAAACTGCCAAAAAATGATCAACCATTGCAATGGGAAAAAGAACAACAATCCACCTTAGCAAGTATGATAACAGCATTCACCACAGCACCAGTCCTTCGGCATTTTGAACGTAAAAGGGAAATAATTATTGAAACGGACGGCTCAATTTACCTCTCTGCCTGCAGAATATCACAGTACAGTGACAAACGAGTTCTGCACCGACTGGCATAATGTTCAAAACAACATACACCTGCTGAATGTGATTATGACATATATCAAGTCCTATTATTAAGGCCCATGAGGAATGGAGACCAGATTGCGAAGGGGCTGTGTACCCCCTTCAATTGTTGACGGACCATCAGCATCCCAATAATTCTCTTCCAAAGATGCTGTTGAACTGAAGACAGGCACAATGTTCAGAATTTTTGACTCGATTTGAGTATCGAATTGTTTATAGAGTGGGCAAAACAAACAGGAATGTGGATGCATTGAAACGGAGTCCGGGAGACCTCCCTGACAGGAGGGATGAACGACTTGAAAATATCGAACAGTTGGTTTTGAAGCCACAGAATTTACTGGAGCAATTACACTTGTTGGCTGATGGGCAGCCCTTTCAGAATAGTCCGTCCCTTTCTGAGCGTATGACAGAAGCATATGGGACAGACCCATTACCAAGGAAAATACTGGAAGCAATCCGTGTGGGTACTAGTTCAACATTGCTCCACATTCCGCAATGTATTGAGCAAGAACGGAGGAAATGATATCGAGGGAAATTGTATGCACCAGGGAATGTTGCGCTGCGCTTACTGTTGTTACAGGAGCATGATGAGACAGTGCCAGCTGGCATCCAGTACAAGCAAATAATTGTAACTTTCTCGATGGACAGCGTGATTGGAATGAAATGCGAAAGGAGGTTGATCACTATGTAAGGAATTACCATGGCTCCCAAAGGTCTCAGAGCTCACGACATTGTATGTTGGGAGTCCTCCACCCACTGCCCATACCAAAACAACTGTGGGAAGATATTTGCATGGATTTTGCAGTAGGGCTGCCAGAGTTCGAGGGGTTTGATGCAATATGGCTAGTAGTGGATAGGTTGCCAAAGATGCGACATTTTGTACCCCGCCATACAATGAGTGATGCTCCCGGGGTTGCAGAACTGTTGATACGAGAAGTAGTACACTTACACAGACTTCTGCCAATGATTCTTTCGGATAGAGGACCACAGTTAGGTTCCACATTGCGGGGCCAGGTATGTAGTCGTTTGGTCATCGAGCAGAAGCTGTCAACCTCCTTTCATCCCCACACCGACAGTCGGACTATGCGAATGAATGCTCTCATGGAACAGTATTTATGGGTGTTCATTAAACATCAGCAAGCTGCCTGGGTGAAGTGGCTCCCAATGGCCAAGTTTGCGGCAAATAATATGGCATCCGAAACTACAAAGTGTACGCCGTTGGTCGCCATCAACAGAGTGGATCCCCGGATGTCATCTTCCGAGAACCCAGCAGAGGACGCAGATCCGTGACGTTTTGATGCTGATCAGGTCCTTGCAGTAATGCAACAAATCCACAATCACCTCCGAGTAGAGATGAGACAGAGTCAGGCATTGCAGGATGAAGGAGCATATCGAGGACAAATTTTGGCACGAAGTATAAAGGAAGGATCCCACCTATGGTTAGACGCCTGAAATATTCGGACCACAAGGCCTTCACGGAAACTGGATTGGAAATGGTGTAGCCCATTTCTGGTGGTCTGCCGAGTGTCACCATTCGCTTATGAGTTGGAGCTTCCTGCGTCAATCAGGATTCACCAAGTACATCCTCCATCACTCCTAGATCCCGTGGTGAACAACCCCCTTCCTGCGCAGTATGTTAAACTGCCACCCCCAGTGGAAGTCGAATGCGAGGAGGAGAATCAAGTCTCGAGTGTTGAGGACAGTCGTATGCATCGGAACAAGTTGCAGCATTTGATATGCTGGACCGGCTATGATTCATTGACGTGGGAGCCCATGAGGTTTGTGGAGGGACAACAGGTCATGGGGGGGTTCCACAAGTGTTATCCGGAGAAGCGAGGACCTCGGCCCTACCGGGGGGATACTCTGACTGCTCAGGTTGCAAGTGATGACAAGGGATGGTACATTGGATGAGTTTCTGTTCAGCGTGATGGAGTTGGTGTTACGGAAAGGTGGAGACTGTGAGAGACGCATGATTAGGTGCTGGAATATTGTGTAATGGTGGTGGGATTAATTGAGATGATGAGGAAGTTGTTTGAGGTGTTGTGATGTCAGACGATGTGGCGTGGTTGTACTGACATCGGTTGCTTTGCGGGAGTGTGAGATCATGAGAAGAGATTCAGAGGATACATCGGAGCATAGTAGATGATTTGACAGTAGCAGACAAACGGTATATAAGGAGAGGTTGTTGTTGTTGGAGGATTTCCTTTTCTTTTCGCTTCACTTGTTCTCTTGTATATCAACAGAATAGACGACCTTGGAACAGTTTCGATTTATGTCTTATCTTGACTTCTCAATCTGGCCTTTGGACACTTTGCCCCTGTTAATGATATCACAGTATTGTTTCCAATATCGCCTACTCCCGACCCTGCCCGTTTCAGCTAAGGTGGTTTTTGCAGTTGACCACCTCTATTGCCTTCCACATTTGCTTCATTGGCATTAGTTTAGTTATTTGGATACATTGGGTCTTTTGGTTGGTTTGGTTAATTGAGGAAATTTTGTTAGTTTGGTTATTTCCGTCATTTGATCAGTCTCTTTCTCTAACTGTTCCATAACTGTAACCTGATTGACTTACGGTAATTTGATGACTGCTTTCCGAATGAAATGTGAACAAGTTCAGTATGTCATCGAATCAAAACAAGTGGCTTCCTATTTCATGCACATTACTCTGCTCCACAGTTACTGATGCTGATCAATGCAATGTACTTTGTGAAAATTGGCGTTGTCTCATTGTTGACATTAGTGCAGTATGAACTTTCTCAACTTTGGACTGGGTATTATTCCTGGCTCTTGCATGGGTTATTAGATCTCCTTCTGTTGCGGGTACTTTACAGTGTGGTTTAATCAGCTCTACTTTATTGTAAAACGTTGTTGAGTACCTAGCCATACTCCAAGATCCTGTTGAAGCTTGTTCATTAAACTTCTGACAGCAAGTAATTGTAATATAATATTGCAATATGTCTTGAGGATATTGATGATTTAGTCGTATAATCCCTAAGACACCTGTCATGCTTCTTCAACAACATGTGTTAGCTTCAGTCGGGAGGATATTGATGCCCATTTCAAATTCATTCAATGCAACTCGTTGAATTTTTGTTCCCTCTCTTACTTGTTATATTTGTCCTTTGACTTTGGCCAGCTCCATCCAATGTAATGCTTTGTGAATGCCACTATCACTCTTGACTAGCATGAATCTGTTCTCCAGTATTCCTTCCTCTTTGTTGAAACCTTCCATAATATGCACCACCAGTTGAGCCAACCTAGATAGCTACTATCACACTATACAATTCCAGCAGTTTCTCATGTTCACCTCTCCAAAATCTTGATTGGCCTCATCCAGTTCCTTCTGGTTCTGAACCAAATTGCTCATTTCTTGTACCTGTACTGACTCTCCCTATTAGCTATGGAACCATGATGCTACAACTCAGGATGGTGTTGGTAACTTCCATCCCTGCACATTCTCTACTTTGGAGCCACTTTGTGCCTATTCCCAGCTACTATTGATTAGCCTTATCTGGGTAACTGCCATTGTTTAATGTTATTAACATGAATGTAATTGGTAGTGAAATGTAATTCCAAATGATTATCATAGATTTATTGTGATTGTTGCAAAGCAAACACTCACTGTTAGCTTCTGCAAAGTGATGTTTGCACACTCTTTCTAACCTGAAAAGGGCTTGACAGTTTGTGTGTTTGTGAAATTTGAAATGATAAACCAAGCAAATCCGCTACTTTACATGCAGTTTTTAGTGCTGTTTGTTTGCACATTGCTTTCAATGAAACACGCAATGCAACAGCAAATTCATCCAGGATAGTGATTGATACAATATTTAATACCGTCCATATAACTACAATACCATTCGTTGCACTTCTTATACTTTGTTGAACATCCTTGTACTTACAATATTATACTGTCACTGGGCTACTGAGATCCCCATCACAGATGCAATAGTTATCAATGTAAGTACAGTCACTTTTCACAACTTGTCTTCTCTTTCTCTCCATATGTTGCCAATGTTTCAACATCTTGTTAGCAATTACAAGAGCAAACTAATAATTATCACCATTGGGAGGGAGGTCACGTTTGTGAACACATTCTTTCAACTACTCATGCAGTAATAGATCCATCTCAATTATAATGATCCGAGTGATATTTGTATCCTACACCTGAAGGGTGGCACAATACCTATTATGTGTTGAACATCCTACCCAGGTGTTTGTAATGAAGATCAATCTCCATGAATACAGGAATAGTATAACTATGTACTATCTCGAATACTGTTTTTTAGAAGATAGACATAGGAGTTGATGCTTGGTTATAGGGGTGTCATAAGATACAGGTGTGAGAATGAACAAAGCAATTGTGGCAGAATTCTTAATAATATTTTAAGGTGTTCTTCACTGGTAATATTCTAACTGTGGATTGCTGCTGGAGCCTATCCTGGTCATTGATGGAACAATGTAATCTCTGCATTGTCAAGTCCTGAGGATGAAACTCTTTCAGATATTCCCACTATGACATCAAGTTTGATTGGATGCTTATCTCTGAGGTAATTTCCTTTTGCTGAAAATTCCTTCTCAACATAGCCATGCATCCTATATAGTTATTATATTCTTACATAAGTGTTTTTAATGAGTTACTCTGCTCACTGGTGTTATCCTCATTAAGATATCAAACATACTACAATGAAGAAATGTACCATCAACTCTTACATCTTCCATTTTGTTTGTTCAGTAGTTGGAATATCTGTGGACACATATGCTAATAGTACTTTATTTCAATTATATTAATGCATTACCTCTGAATTAGATATAACCACAATTTCATCAGAGACTTAATTGGGGAACAACTGAGACTCCATCATTATGGATTATATTGTCCTGAGACATTCTAGCTCAACTCAATAAATAGGTTTACTTCAGGTGTTGTATCTTCCACCAAATGCATCGATACTTGAGAAAATACATGCTAAGTTCTCAATTGTTCAATAACCAGAACGTGGATAGAGTATGTTACTGCTCTTCAGGAGACTGGGCTGTAGGATTCTAATTACTTCCATACTGCATGACATCTGCTGTACATATAACTGTGCATAATTGCAATTTACCAGTGTATCATCCGACTGCATTCGTATAGTAGGTGTGGTCGATCATTGTGGGCATAGCTGATTGTCAGAACTAACATCCCAGTTATGGAAAGACAATTGCATCACCATGTTTCAATACGATAGGAGTGATGTAGACGGACTCTAATTAATCGACATGTGACCTAATCGTAATCCCTCTACAGATCCCTCGACTAGCCAAATGCAGGTTGTTATGAATCAATGTTATACATGGAGTACCATAACTGTAGTTTCAATGTATTTACTATCCAATTCACTACATACTATATTCTCTGCTTAAGAAGAACCCCTAACAGATGGTGATTTTTGGCATCAGATTAATCGCTATCTAATCCTGACAAGTTGATTATCCCTTTGCCAGTAGCAGGCTTGTGAATAGGCCTACTTTCATGTGTACTATACCATGTCCCTTACTACAGTACAGCCATCCACTTAAATTCCCCTGTAGAGTATTATAAAGTGAAAGCAAACAAGTAGAAGCTTTCTATTTGTGAATACTTGTGGCATTGTAACAAATTCTGGGATGCTGAGTTTCATATACATGGCAGTACTTTGGAGATTGTCAGAGCGTTATCTTTTAGCCTTGTGGCAACTACCTTCCAACTTCCCATTTGCAATACTACCACAACCATGTATGAAAAAGCCCTCAGACCTTGGAACATTAATGTTGCCTACCTACCCCCACCACTGATACTCCCATCTCCTTCAACCTTATCGAAAAATGTATAAGTTCGAAGTGCCAAGCACTGCATGATAGATAGTCACACTGACCACATGCTTACATCTTTCATACCACCACCACCTCCAGTGGTACAGTACCAACTTTTATTTCTATCTAATGTTTGTTTACCTACCACTCAAGCTATACAAGACTGGCTCAATTTTGAGAGTAATTATAGCTCTTCAGCTGAAGAATATATTCAGCTAGTCAGATTGATTGCGGCGATTCACGCTGCCAAGCAGCATAAGAAATCTTTCAAACCACCCTGTCATAATTTGGTATATCTTTCTTACTTCCCCACATTTGAATCTTTACAACCAATTGTCCCTCTTTACAAAGGATGAAACAATTTGCCAGTTGCATTCTCTAAGGCAGGTACAACTAGCCATGTTCAAATCTGCTATGATATTGGAAGTTCAGTGGTTATTGATATGATAGGGGCCATGCTGCTCTAGATGGATAGTTCTCCAGGTTCAATTATATCTACCATCCACCCTGTCACTTCTTAGGATTCAATGGTGCTGAGAATAAGAAAGTATCCAGACAAAATCTGTATGAATGAAAGTTGAACAAGTTCCACAATGCTTTCTGGAGAATGTCACAAAGAGCTTAATATACCAGTCATTGTTGATATCTACAACCAGCACATAGTCAGTGTGGATGTAGCCAACATGTACCAAACCTGCTGTCCTATATAGTTCATAGTCAGACTCATTTAAGATCTACATATTGTCTTAATTCTAGAAACTGCCCTTATTCATAGCCAAATAATCTTTCAGAATCATCTAGCAATGCAGGGCAGCACTATAGAGAACTTCAATGTCTGAATCGCCATTATGTAAAACCAAATGCTTGCTCGATATTCATCAAGATTAACAGTTCCTTGTGTGTTCTGGCTTTGCTAAACATCGCATGGGCAGCTCTGACTTCACAACCATCCTTGCCCCCTCTTCTTTTCAGGCTAGTTACCCAGCTTAACCTCTGTCCCCGCTGCCAAAATCTTCCCAGAATGCATTGCCCACTTTCGATGGAAAGTTGATTACATTGTTGCCTTTGCAGGTGGAAAAGATCTGAGGGTGATAGTGGACAATATATGAAAACCAGCAAAAAGTGTGACAACTACAATAAGAATTTGTATTTCACACCCATACCGAATTATTTTCATGAATTTCACCATATGCAGAGTATCCTGATCGATGTTATGGATATGTGGGCACATTCCAGTTGTATGATATATAATTCGAAAGTGGACCAATCTGTTGACTTAAATTCAGTTACCAGCAAAGTTATAATTACCCATTTATCAATACCTTTGCCAATTTGCCTTGGTAGTTATACTATGTCATATCTTCTCCATCAATACTGTCTGAAGAACTTAGCCTTTATACAGATGTTAATAATCTAGATGCAGATTTGATCAAATGTATTTATATACTGTACTATAATAATCTGACTACTATAGTCATTATAATAATTTAAAGTCCAAATATCTCAGCTTTATATACTACTACTTGAAGGACTTTTGGGTAGTAGATGGGAGCTCTGCAATCTGACCGGCTCGCCTGGAGGTGGAGGTGGTGTATCTTCAATCTGTCATACTCTAACTACAGTGAATACATTATGAATAAAACACAAAACTATAAATACTATATAATAGGTGATCACAGTGATTTCCAAGATATTTGTACATAGGCTACCATCTGATCATCTTGGTAGTATACCTTCCAGATTGTTGTACTTGGAAAGGATTCATTATTCTTCAAAATTCCACTATGACAGAGCTTAATTTTCATTTAAAATCAAAACCTGATCTCCCTGGCCACTGTATTCAATCTGGATTTAATTTTGAATTGTCTATAACTCTGTGTACTGCATACAGTTTCTCTACTCCATCTGGATATATACTCTATATAAAAATCTAATGGCTTTGTAAAACTATTTCTAATTTTAGAAATATCCATTGTAGCTATATTGCACCCAGTATTGCAATTATTAGTGTAATTCTGACTAACTGCAGTCAGCATTGCAAATAGTTCAAACTCCTTCAGCAAATGGGGTACATTATGACCCACTGTACTGGTTCAAATTGTAATAATTTCCAAAGTAAAGTAATGTGACTTGTTTAATTTGACTGAAAAGTTTAAAAAATAATGAAGTTATTGGAATATATATACCTTGTATATAGCAATACTTTTGCTAAAATACTATACAGTGTGTATAGAGATCTTCTGATTTCAAGGTGTTAGAGACTTCCACTAAAACTCTCAGTGTTCCCTATTTGAATCTGCAGTACTAAGAATTCAAGCAATATAATAAACTAGATTGCAAGTGTAGAATTATTATTATCATTATTTTGAGTTATACATCTATCCAGACTCTTACTCTGAATAGTTATAGTCTTATATATATACTTGAGGTAATAAACTTAATCTTCTGAAAGTATCTATTATTCAAAGTTAAAAGCAGGGGTAATCTACATGAAAACATATAGTTCCTTGTCAATTCAATGGTTTCTCTTTATTGTTGTACTTCAATAAATTACAAATAATGATAGATGTACAATTCACAATTTCTAAAAAGTAAAATATATCTAATATAATGCGAACAATTATAACTTAAAACTACATTTGATTATACTTTACTAATTGAGATTGAAAATAGAATGTTAAACAGAGTTGTATCTGACAGCCAGTGAATATGTATGGAGAAAATGCTGATGAGATATTTGGTAGATATCAATATAATCGGTTACTTCTATTAACTATTCAAATATTATTATATAGTGAGTCTGCTCAGGAGTTTATTATAAACCAAAGGTCAGGTAATTACAATTCCATGACTATAATAAGAGATGAATCATTCCTATTAATGAACATATTACATCACTCATCACCAACTCTGTTTCTTCTTGCCAGACTGTGGGAATGCAAAATATATAGATTTGGTTAGTCTGATTCAGTACTGTTTATGTCAGTACATATTCAAACTCATTGCTTGATAATATAATTTTCAATTAGTAATATATTGTTATATATTCTACTAGAGATATTGCAGAAAATTTCTCGGACTTGTAATATTTCCTAGTTGCATTGATATGAAATTCAGCAAATTAAAGAAGTTCTTTTTGAAATTCATATATACAATTGGGGAAGAATATTAGTTGTATTTGAATTATTGGTAAGTATTATTAAGATTTCATATTGATTATAAATCCAAATTCATACATACATTTGATATGTACTTTAGTTAAAGCATACAACAAAACCCATTCCATAAACACGTCTTCACAATATTGAATTTATTTCTCTACTCTGTTTTTATATAATTTACTACTTATTTTCACTATATGCCTTCTGTATTAAATAATGTGTTTAGAAATCGATTCTTCTTAATTTTTGATTTTTGGTGATAATTACTTTATAGAATTCAATAAATCATGGTATTTTATAACAAATTGCATATAAGCACTGTGGAATACAAACTTTTTCTCCATTTGTCCCAATTGTTTCTTAGAGCATATAGTAAATGCTATTTCTAGTATATATTGCATGTAAAAACTCAACAAATTACTTAGCTATCTATAGTAGAAGTTTACAGATATAGAAGATATATATGATTATTAACAGAATCATTATAAATACTATTATAATTCATCCAAGCTTGAACAGTAAATATAGTGGATTAAGTATTCCTTTGATCATGCGGCTTATATTCAATACTCAAGTTTCGGTATAATTTTTATATGACAGGTTTATTCCATATCGTTGTACTTAAAGTATATATAAGCTACCACTTTAATAACACAAATGATTATATTAAACAAACAGATATGTCATTATCAAATTTCTCTTCCATAAGATCAAACACTTATACTTTTAATATTTCTGCTCTATGTAAATCTATTTGCATAAATTCAATTGTAGCTTATTTTGTAACTCAACCTTACATATTAGTAAATACATTTGATTCTTGCTACCTAATCCAATTATGAGCAGAATGAATATTAATATCATTGATATGCAGATTATCAGACAGTATAGCATGATATACAGAGGAAATAAAATCTTTTTAACAAGAATCTAATTGCTGAATATCCAAACATATTACTCTAAATCATATTGTCACATAATTTTACTACAGTTGCTGGTGTAACATTATACAAGTGAGCAATAGAGATAGCATCTATATAAACTATTACTTGATACAGTCAATAAGAGATTGTCATAATAATTTTATAATGTGAATAATGAATCGACACTTCAATAGTGAGAGGTAGAGAATCCTACTGAGTAATGAAAGAATACCACATTTCTTTATACAGCATTGAACCTATGAGTTGAAATCAGATGTATTAGAGTATGGTGATATTATAGTATGTCAAAATAAAGCTTTATATTATTGAAAATTAACTAAGCTAACTAGCAACTGAAGATAAACATTCAAGATTACATTCGAATATAGAAGGCTAAAATAGTACATCCCAAAGAGTGTACAATATCAAGTAAACATTCCTAGTAAATATGTATTTGTAGAGTTGGTTTGGAAAGATCATAGAAGGATATACAGGAAGAGAACATTCATAGCATTTACAATAAATCTATACTAATATCAAAAATCTTTGATTGATTAAATAGCTTATTTCACATTAAATGATTCTCAGAATCAGTACTATTCATGATGTATATTTCATCAACATACAGCTAATTCATTTAGTAAAAGCAGCTATTTATACAAACTAATTAATAATCTTGTGCAAAACCACTTGAAATTTCATTGATTATTGATGTTATGTGCCATTAACCAATTTGCATTTACATATCAAATTCAATTTACTTATAAATTGATGGGCTATATTTTACAGTGTAGTATTATCATGAAATCTCCACCATCTAGGTAGTTACAGAACTGTCTATGATTGTATCTATTCATTCTGGATATCCATCAGTAATTAAAGCTATTACCCATGTATCGGTTTCGATTCTGTATTCATTTGAAGATATATCAATACTGCATTCCATCTTGGAGAGAATATTGATTGCATCCTGGTAGTTATTTGAGATTGGTAAATTCATTCCTTTTGTCGATAACTAGTATTACATTCTTTATTTTGTACCATTTACACATGTTCACTATTAAGGTACTATTTTCAACTATAGCAAATCTGAATATTTCATGTGTAGTGTTAGCAACGGATTTGGGTAACCTGCAAGTGGTCCGGGTTTGGACAGGAAGAAAGAATCGGTTCGGTTTCAGACACATCCACCAACCCAACCTGCCGCTTGTTGGCGGTTCAAACCTGGACCTGTACCCGTCAACCGGCCAGTATCGGCGGGTTTGGCAAGATTCTTTGGGGCCAATCTCCGGTTGTGCATTTCAGGTTGATGTATTTATACTGGAATTCAGCTATCCTACTGTTGATCGCAAAATATTACACATGGTACATCATTGTTCATTTTGGATGGCCTGGCCACCTTTATAATCAAATAATATAGAGAGACGCTCCCTGCCCCATCCTGGAAATGATCATCAATGGAGTGTGAACCATTTTCGGTCGTGCATCTTGGGTAATCTGAGTGGTGATTCACTACAGACATTCATATGTGAGGTACTGGCATCCTCTATAGGCAGAAGAGGAAGTAACAGGCTCCCAGGCTCGTCCAGAAAAAGAACTTCAACTGAGCATCAATAATCTAAGGTCTCATGTTGGGTAATCTAAGTGGCGTCTGATCGCAGACCTCTATTAAGGAGAAATCAGCAGCCTCACTAGGTGGGTAAGCAAGTGACATTCCCAGGACATCCTCCCGGACAGTAATGACGTATTTCATTCACAATGCTGCAACTCAGTGTTCATGAGCGTTGTAGCCTACAAAAATGATCAAAACATTGAATATAGACAATGACCGACACATTGTGCTGTGATTACCCATGATGAAAGGCCAGTAATCATTGACCCTCCATTGTCGTCCATTTTCATGATGGGTCAGGGAGTGTATGGCTATCTCTGCTTTCTATACAGGCGGCCAATACGTTGATTATGTATAGGAACAACCTAATCACTTTTGAAATGCCTCACTTACAAGACCAATTTTTGTTGGTGATCTGTTGACACTCATTTTCAGAATGGGGCAAGGAGTGTGTGGCTCTCTGTTTTTCCTATAAAGCCAGCCAATACCTCATTTTTGAATGGCCACAACCAATCACCGGTCAGATTACCCGTGATGCAAGACTACAAATCGCTGACACTCCGTTGACCTTCATTTAGCAATGCGTGTATCCACAATATGTTATCATTTAATTTGGCATAGTATATCACTGATGCTGTTATGGCAGCCTTTCTATCGTCTTCATGTACTTTCTCCTTCATCACTACATTGTTCTTTAATAATACATATAAAATTTATCCTTTAAAATATACTTTAAAGTGTCTGCTAATTGTAGACAATACTACACTCCAAAATCCTGTTCCATTCTGTCAATGCTCATCTTCACTGTCAGGTTCGCTCAATAGGCTGCTGTCATCTGCAAAGTGGATGTCAGCTGCATTACCACACAGCAGATACTGTACTAACCAGTGGATGTTCCATTATCAGTCAGCACATCTGGATTGAAATCTTTATTGCGGTTGCGATACTTGGCAGATGCATCAAGATCGAAAAATTGAGCGCTGAGTAGGGGAGTATAAATATACACATTTCTGGGTGACACGCCTTCGAGTTCGGAAGCGTGAGCTCCGTCATTGTGACCAGGTGGCACAGGTGGGGTTCCGGGCGAAAGTGCCGTCGGTTCTGTTGTCAGCTGTCTCATTTGGTCTGGTGGAGGTGCACCCGTGCCTTTGCACCTCCAGCATGTCTGCAGATTCTGTGGTGTGCCATTTTGGGAAGGAAGGGAGCCGTCTGTTTCATTTTTCCGAAGCATAGCCATCTGTCTTTCCATTGCAGTCAGCACAATGTCATGCCCAAGAAACTCAACTCTCCGCTTCTTCTCGTCTAGGACATTGGCCCGGTGATTTTTGATCATGTATTGCCTCTCCCCCATCGGGGTGGGCAAAAACCATCATTTTGCGATTTGGGCCATGTTGGAGGCAAGGCCAATGTCAGACTATTCAAGCTGTACCCGACCTCCTTACGTTGTCATAGTTGCTGACATGTTGAAAACCTTCAAGAAATGTGTTACTGCATCTACATATCAGTTTCAGCTAATACCTCTACCACATATGCTTCGGTAGCATTCTCTAAACCGATTGAAGCCTGTTTTGTCCACTCTCGAGGAAGCGTATCACTAAATTCGTGCACTGAAATCCCAGAGCTGACAACATCAGGATGTTAGATATCGCGGACTGTGAGGATAGATGCATTGGTTGACCATGGAGGAATCTACTTACAGAGTGTGACAAATTCTACAAGCAGCTCTCTACATACACCAGCTGTATATACTATCATTAGTTGACAGCCATCTTCCACGATACGACCATACTCATATCCATGAGCGTGCTGCTTGTCATTCCTGCTGCTTCTGGTTCTACAGACCATTTTCAACTGTGCATCCACGGTCATATTTTCGGTGGCTGCATTGGCAGCATCGTGGTGGACAAAGTCATGTCTGCATTGTAGCTGGGTCTCAGCAGGTGGTGTATTGGATGAAGCACCCGTCGTTCTGCTCGATTCTGATCTGCTTCCACCCTGCTGAGATGTTTGTGGAGCCATGACATGCTTGTGTGGAAGTAAAGCGGAAGATGATAACGAAAAGAAGTGGGAAGTCCTGAGGAAGATGAAAAAGAAACGAAGTTGCATGTTCTGAGTGATATGTAGCTATCATCAAGTCAAAATGCAATGTGTAACAGTCAACGTGCACATTCTGCACAAGCTAAATCCAGCTGCATATGGCCGCAGATTGCACAGGTTGGCAACAGTCCTGCAATATGCCACAAGTCGGTCCAATCATGAGTGTTTGTTCACAGGGATGAATCGATGCGAATGACAGCCGAAATCACGTGTTTGTGAGATCAAAAGAGTACATTCTTCGACAGAAAGGATGTCTGCTGATGTTTCTCTCCAGAAATCCCCAGGATCTTCCAGGAAACAGATGCTAAACCTCATGTGATGATGCACCATTAGCATTGCTGTTCCCAATGTAGTGACGGTTAAAATGCAGGTTTAACTTTGTTCAAGTCGATTAAACGTACCAACCTCAATATTAAACACGTGTCTTGCCTCCATGTGGTCCACATCTTGCAACATCCAACATCTCACCCGTGACCAAAGACAACACAAAATTCAATTGTTAATGCTCCGATGCATAACCTTTTGCCACTAGCGGCAGGCTAATACAGCAAATCGACAAAGCACTCCACACTAAGACATCATCAAACAACTGAAGGCAAGACCTGGTTGGAAGGAGACAGGGTCCGAGCCATTGGAACATTGCTCAACTTGCGATTTGAAAAGAAACTTGCGACATGGGAAGCACAAGAAGCGAACTATTTGAGCTACAATGAGATGGAGAAATGGATCGAGGATTATGTGGAGAGAGAGACCCTTATGGCAACACAGCGAGTTGTAGATGCAGAGACAGCAATTAAGCAGGAGCAGGAAGTTATGAGGAATGCTGAAAAGGTGGGATTGATAACCAAACAGCCTGAAACAACATTTGAAGAGATGTTGAACGCCATCAGAGATAGTCTGACCAATCTTGCAACTTCCGACGATGGGGAGGATGGGGAATATGAGGATGATCACTCAGAAGATCTTGAGCTGGGCAAGATGAGCGAACATGACAAACCCGGCTGGGTGATGGGCACATTCACCAAAACAGTACTGCCGCGGAAGGATCGTTTTCAACAGAAGCCGATGGAGCTTGACGAATTGACTCAACAAGGCTGCTGAGATCGAGCCGACAACTTCTGTGAGAGAGATGAGAAGGATGGGATGACCGAATTGAACGTTCCGGCGGTCATTCAACTGCACACGGAAGACGATGCAGCATCATTTGCACCGATCCCATTTGGTAAGCCTATGGAGACTCTTGATAGCATCTCCAGGAACATTGCGAATGCCCCAAGTGGCTTCTCAACAAGGAAGTTGTCATATGAAGCTAGATTCCCGGAAACACTTGACAGACAAACACATTCTGTCTATCTCGCCAGACACAGCGCCCGATTCATCACAGATTCTGAAATCGAAGCCTGTTGAACCTGTAGGCTTTCACCGCTGTATATAGTGTCGCTAGCTGATTACCATATCCAAATCGGAGTTGGACAAAGAAATCGTAATGGCTCCTGCGTTCCTACAGATGTGAATGAGCAAATTGCTATTGTTGGCGGTGTATCTCTTAGAAAAGCAATTCGTGTACCTATTTTACTATGTGTCAGCTTTTACTTGATTTCAGTGACCAAATTGTGAGACATGATAATTTGTCTGTGCATATGCAAGGGTCGGATGGGCCATGCCAATGTTCTAGACTGCAAATTGTGCAGACTGATGACCACTGAACATCATATTGTCATGCTGGTTACTGTCAAGTCAGAATACCAACACTCAATTAGGGATGAAACTCACTAACAAAACTTGAGTCAGTGATGTTATACGAGTCATAGATAGAGTGTTCAAAGTACAAGGCAAACCGGGAAAAATGATAACCTTCATGCTGCATACATTCATGCTTCCAACTGTGTTACTCTCTGCACAGACCTGGTGCACATAGTCCAGATTTGAAAATTGCTTATGGTAGATCATAAATATCACAGAGAATGAGCTCGATGAGGCATGGTGAGGAAGACGGGCTATATATATCAAAAACTAGTGTATAGAGCTACATGCAGTGAATTGCCAGCCAAAAGCGCTGTAATGTGACTGGATGATGTCATTTATCACTCAGATAATGTGTCCCGCGGAGGATTAGAAATCTACAGGCTTGGACGCTTTTGGATGCAAATGTTTCTACATAGAAATAATTGATTGGCTGCCAATAACGACTGTATGCATTTTTGCATACAATTGTTGAGCATCCAATGACTGTTACTATGTCATTAAGGTGAGCGTCAATGGAGGGTCAATGATATTTGGACTGACATTTTTGGCAAACAATGGGCGGCAAAGTCAGATGCGTCCAAAGTGGTTGCATTGGCTGTGTTTATAGGTAAAAATGAGAGTGACACACGCGTTGCCCCATCCTAGATATGAGCGTCAACCATGTGTTAAAGGTTTTTGGTCTTGTGCATCTGATAATCCAAAAAAAGACTAGGTCGCTGTAACACATAATCAGAGTATTGGCAGCCCTTTCAGCCAAAAATGCTAGTGACGACATCGCTACTATGTCCTGAAAATCAGTGTCAACGGAGCGTTAATGACTTTTCGGCTAGCATGTTGGATAATGAAACTTCTTTGCAACAGCATTAAGCTATAATCGAAGTGTTGGCCACCTTTATGAGCACAGGTCGTATTGACGATATCACTACCACCTTCCAAAAATGAGTGTCAATGGAGCGTCAATGATTTTTGGTCTTGCGTGTTGGGTAATCAAATGGCAATGCAACCGTGTCAACCCATGATCATAGTATCGGCCGCCTTTATGGGCAAGAATGCTATGCACAATAGCGCATGACCTCCTGAAAATGAGTGTCAACAACTCCTTGTCATGCACCTTGCATAATCACAGGGAAATGCAACCGCGTCAACAAATGATCATAGTATCAGTCGCAATTATGGGCAACAATACTACAGGTGACATCGGTACCACCTACCAAAAATTGACCATCAACGGACCGTCAACATACCATCAACGATTCTTGGTCTTGTATCATGGATACTCAAAGCAATGCGCAACAGCATTAACTCTCAATCAATGTATTGGCCGCCTCTATGGGCAAAAATGCTAGTGGCGATACTGCTACCACTACCCAGAAATAAGCGTCAACAGAGCGTCAATGATATTTGGTCTTCCATCTTGGATCATCTAAGGACTATGGAATGGTGTTCCCTCACAATCAACTTATCGGCTGCCTTGATGTGCAAACATGCTAGTGACGATATCGCTTGAGTCTCCTACAATTGAGCACCCTTACAGCATCAACAATCTCTGTTGGGGCTCAGTACGCTACACAGCAATGAACTGCATTGCATTGTTCCTAAATTCAGTTTGATGTGGTCAGTATTTTCAATATGTCCTTGTATACAACTTCACAAATATGCATGCAATGTTTCACAGATCTGACTTTTTTTGCTTCTAACTCTAGAGTTAATATTTAAGAACCCACATTCTGCTTTACTATAACGTAACATTTGGCAGTCTCTCGAGTTGAATTACCCAGCAGTCAGATTCTTACCATGATGTCGGGTTCACAATCATTCAATACCTCATTGCTAGAGGCTATGATCTCTTCCAAAAATGAACCTGTCTTTATTCATGATTTGAGCAACCGTACTTTGCAAATCATGTTGGATGCTTGGTGGGTGTCAACGAATGTAGGCTCAAATCATCCTATTGCTTGAAATGATTCTAGACCGGCTCCATAGTGGCAATTGTATTTGCACTGAGGAATTGAGGAGACCGGCAGCCCTGGCATCATATCTATCATTTGTTATCAAGTTCTTCTCCATCCATCAGAATCCGGGACCAGCTCAATGCAGAAACACTTGTTGGCAACAGCTCACCTCACAAGGTTGAACTAATTAACAGATTCGGAAGTTACTGAATTCACTAGTTCAACGGGCAATGAACCAGCTCTGACCATCCTGAAGAGACAAGGAAGTCAAGGAATTACAATAGTAAGTTCGCAAATGAGATTCATATTGGACATTCACGTTTGATCCATACCTACTGTATTGATCGACAAAACGCTCCAAACTGGAAGCGAAGGACTATGAAACATCTGAATTTCACCAAGCCACGTCTAATCACCACCTCATGTTAGGATTTGTTATGGCTTCAATTGAATGGAACGCAAAATCAAATCTCAAGCTATGACGGTCATCTCAAGCATTACATATTAACCTAGTGCTGCCATCTATCACCACCCTTAGCGATATTGGGCAGAGGGATGACTCACTGACCATGGGTGCAGTTATGGAACAATTACTGTCACGAAATCAAGTTAGTTTAGCATTGGACGAATGGACATCAATGAACAAACTAGCAACAGCATCTGCTATTGCTTACGATATGGATCGAAAATGGGCCTTGCGAGAAGTACAAGACGCTTGTGATGTGATTCCTCGCCTATGCATTTCCATTTTCGAAAGCTAATTACGGATGGTAGATAAAGGCCCAAATACTGTAGCAAGGCTAGCCATACATTGAAAGGATATTCTGGATTGTTTTGGGCTGCCACATGACCATTTGCTAGGAATTATGACTGATAACACTTCCTCAAATTCCTCGAGGACTCGTGAGCTGCAATCAAACCATGAGGCCCCCAGAATAGAGTTGCCTGCGTTGAGGAACCACCTACAATGCATGGTGAACGTCATACAGCAGGCTTTATGTGCATTCATGTTTGATCCCAGTGTAAGAGGCTACACCAAGTCATGGGAAGCCCATGAGCGCAATCAGCAATTTCGATAGAATGAAACCATAGGCATTGGGAAGAGTCAGAGACTCCGAAATGAGACCAATGCTCGTATAAACAAGGTCTCGGATATGAGACCAGGTTTAGCAAAGATAATTGAGAAAGTATATATATCAAAATGTTTTGAAAGTCCTGAAACTAACATTCATATTGCTCAGAATGATTGCTATATTGATTGCGATGACACCTGGTCGTCAAAACAAGTTCATTGACTGTCAAAGAGCCAAAGTCTGCATTGCAGTAGTACCCATTTCGAATGTGAAGACACCTTGGAATTCCACACTGGAGTTGCATGAGTGAGCCAACTGGTTACATGAACTCACCCGAGAGTGGCTCCAGAATGCAAAATTGAGTGAATACTGGCCACTCTTCACCACACAGGATGAATCACCCATTGTCGAGTACTTCAGGGAAGTTTTGAGGCGATTCCAAAACTGGACCCCGTGGATCTCGAAGAGGCATCCAGTCACATTGCATTACGTTATCATAGTCTACAATGACATGTTCCATCATATGGATGGCATTATGCGAGCCTTAGCTAAAAAGAAGACTCCATGGAAGGAAGACTTGTACTTTGCCATGAAGTTAGCCCAACAGAAGCTGTCTAAATATTCTACTGAAGTGACTCAAATGACGGGTATGCTTCTCATTTCTGCACATGTCCTCGATCCGTTCCCCAAGTTGTGATCATCGAGGAGGTGGGAGAAGGGAATGGATATGAATTCTGAGGATGATACTTTGTATACTGCCCATTACCAAAAGGCAATTCGGAGGTGTATGGAGAATGAACACTGTGCCAATCAAAGATGTGCGCCAGTCCTTAAACCCGAAAGCGTACCAAGCAACAATCACTTCCCCTCTGCAATGGCTTCCGGATCCGGTCACTCTTCCTTTGATACATGTGATTTGTCCACCGGTGATGAAGAATATCTAATACCTAACAACGTGGCCAAAACAACACCTGGATGAAACAATCACGCAGCATTCCAATTGACCACTGCCATGCTCTACTTGGATTCACCGCCTGAATCACCAAAGAACAGGGGGCAAGTTAATTCAAATCTCAATGATTTCCACTCCGACCCAATCGAGATTAGCAGTACATTCTGGATACTGGATATCACCGACTGGCGGCGCCAACAAGACGAAACACTCAATGTACACTGATCTCTCCAATGTGGCATGCGACATATTCTCTATGATGCCACATGGCGTCACAGTGGAGGCCGGTATTTGCCTTGCCCGAGATATTATCAGCTGGAGGCAGTCAAACACCACTGGTGAGGCCCTGTGTGAAAGGGTTCTTGTGAGGCAGGTTGATCGAGCCAATAACGGGATGTTAGGAGGCGATGACCCAGTATTGAATACACTGAACACAGCAAACGACTTGGAAATGAAGAGAGAGGCAGAGGCAAGACAATTGACCAGAATGGCCAAGGTCCACGACATTTTGGAGATGTGGCAGGGCGGCCAAAACCTAGTTGCTATGCAGGATGAATCTCACACCCAAAGAAAGCAGAGGACTGCCATAGGATGCATTTCAGATACGGAAGAGATCATCAGAGCATCCAAGTTACTTTTTCAACATGATGGTGTGGCTGCTTTTACATTGTCGGAAAGATCACCTTTGCCACCAGCTTTATCTGCAAAGGGCCTCCCTGGAGGACGAACTCAAATAATAACTGTGCGCCGAATCAGAAGAATCCACCATCATCCAGTCGAAACTGATGACGTTAGCACACTTGAAAGCATTTCCGACATTGACAGTAGGCCAAACTGGAATATCCACTTGGTCAATCCAATTGACAGCGAAGACAATTGCGCAGCAGACATTAAATCTATTATAGAGCGTGATAATGGTATTAAAGATCAAGACAACCCAGAGCAGCAGGATGCAAGTGCCCTACGAGAAGTCCCTGGATTCATTCGGCCAACAGGGAAATGAATGAGACAGGCCGAAAAGGTGTTGTTGATGGTCATTGCAATGGAATTGAGGAAGAATAAAAGAATCAACAAACAGTAGGACAGAATGCATCAATATGTTTCACCAGCTTCTTGATGTAGCTGAACTGAGAGTTTCATTTAGAGATATATTACAGGCAAATGGTGAGCAGTTGTTTGGGAATATCGGTTGATAAACATAAGTATTGCGGGCGCAATGAATCTTTTGGCAAGATATATATATTTCAATAGTATGAGAGCCAACAGCACAAGAATATTACTGGGCTTGGCTTTGCTACAGGGCACAGTCTCAATCTGTCAGAAAGACAAGCAAGATGTTCAAAACATTATGAAAACAATTATCAATGGCAGCAGATGTTGAATACACCATACATTAAAATGAGCATCAATGGAGCATCAACAATTTTTGGTCTTCTATGTACTGTAATTGAATGGTGATTTTGTCACAGCGATGCATAACTGACGTATTGGCAGCTTGTGTACGTGAAAGAGACAGGAACAGGGCCCATGCCCGATTCTGAGATTGAGCATCAACAGAGCGTCAATGAGCTTTAGCTTTGCATCCTGGGTAATGTAAGTTCCGATTTGTTGCAGACATCCATTGCTGAAATATTCACAGCCTGTAAGGGCAAAACCAACAGCGACACACTCCCTGCTGCATCCTGAAAATGAGTGTGAATGGAGCGTCAACAATTTTTGGTGTTGCATATTTGGTAATCAAGTCATTGCACGGATATTCGAGCATATAACAGTACTACAGACTGTCTTGACAGGCAAAAATATAATATATCAATGCAATAACACTGATTCCAAAATAATCGATGTTGCAAACTGCAAAACATGCAAACACAAATTACTGGCTGTTGAATATTTGATTTTGATCAGATACTATTATCAAACTACAACAACAAGACCATTATATGGATCTATGGATGGACCCACTGAGTGACCAACTGAGAACCCACCCAATTCAGATGGGTTGAGTGATTTCCATCAAACCGTACACAAGTGGACGGTTAGGGTGTATTGACAACCCGGACCTCCAATCTGGCAATGGTTCAGTTTTGTCCTGGTTTCTGGCCTTAAGTGACAGTCCGGAACCGTTGTTAACAGTATTCATGTGTACATTTTTGCAACTGTGTTTAACAAATTCATTTCAAGTAATGTTAAATTTTCTTTTCATCTGTAAGGTGAGATTTAAAAACTGATGTTTTTGAAATCAATTTCTCATATTGATTGAATATATTTACTAGTACTTGCTGGAATGTCTTAGCAGTCTGTGTAGGATGGTAGTCTTAGTGATAATTAATTGTGAGTCATATATATGAAAGTATTTTATCTGCTTTTGAATATTCAAAAAGTATATCTTTCTTTTCCCTCAGCTATTAGTACAATTGTATCTATTATAGTTTCACTCTATATGTTTGTGATTTCATTTTTTATAGTTTATCATGCTTTCAATCTTTTGCAATTTTTAATTAAGAGAAATATCAATGAAGTAACTAACTAAACCTATGGCAACGTTCCTAATTTTATCTGTAGCCAGGTTAGAGATATACTATTTGTCGACCAATTAGGAGAGAAATTCTATTCTGGTTTAGTGTTCAGGCTCTTACTATTAATAGACTAACAAGGTATCACCAATGGCAAATTTACACCAAGTGAATAACTAATATCTATTCTACTCTGTAAGAATTATACTGGAATTCATAGTCAATTATTTCTCAGATTATTTAATAGGGTAGTATTATGATGATTGCAAATAATTCCTAATCTGTTATCAATTAGCCACCAATTTCAATAAGATATGGTGGATAGGTCAATTTAATTCTGGAGAATCCCCCAAGTCAGTTCTGTACAAAATTTCAATATTTCCTCTTCAAATATTTCACATACCAGTATAAAACAGTTAAAATGGAAATTAGATATATTGTATAATTTTGGCATGCTCACTGGAAGTCAATTATCACAATAAATGTTATATATTACATTGCAATATAGTTCAAATACAATTGTATGCAATATTGTATTAAATTGAGGTAAATAAGCAACTAAGTATTAAATAGAGCAAATGTACATATTCTAATTTGATTGATATATATTCTATTATACTATTTCTTATTTCACCATCTATCTCTTCTATTTTCTACAACTTATTTAACTCTTTACCAGGCATAGTTACTTATCGATTGATAAAGATAGCTGTATGACTTTAATGTCAATTTTTCATCTCCACTTAATAATAGTTACTATATAAGTTATATGTAGATTACAGTTTCTACAAATTCTGAATAGCTTGAAAGTATGAAAGTAGCCAAGTAAAGAGTGAGCAACAATTCCATACTGTCGCTTCGGGTCTGGGTCTGGGTTGTAACTGAACTGTTGCCACAATGGGGGTCTGGGCCATCGATAAACCCCAACTGTGAATTCAAGTACGGTTTGATGGATGTCTTCCAACCTGGCTGAATTGGGCAGGTTGTCAGCGGGTTGTCCTGTGGCTCCATCTGTAGATTCATATAATACTCTTGGTTTTGCAGCATGATAATAATATCTTACGAAAATCACTTATTCAGCGTCCAGTAATCACTTTTTGCATATTTTGAAGTTAGCAATGTCGATGATTTTGGAATCTGTGTTTCTCCTTTAATACTTTCCATTTGTGCCTATCAAGGGAGTCAATAGTTCTGTCATGTGCTCCAATATCTGCGCGATGCCGTGATTACACAGTGTGGAAGACCAAAAATTTTAAACACTACGGTGACGCTCATTTTCATGATAGAGCAATGAATATATCATGCACTGTTATGCCTGAAAAGGCAGCCATTATTTCATATATGAATTATTACCACAATGGGAAATTTAGATTACCAGAGATCCAAGACTGATAATGGTTGGTGCTCCATTGAGAATCATTTTCGGGATGGGGCAGGGAGCGTTTTGCTTTAGTTAATACCCCAAATAGCAGCCAATCCAGCATTTGTGGATGTCTGCAACCAGTCGCCATTTAGATAACGCACGATGCAAAGCCAAATATAGTTGATGCTCAGGTATCGCTCATTGCCAGAATGGGGCAGTGACCGTGTTGTTTTCTGTTCTGCCTATGAAGGCTTCCAATTCAGTCATGATGTATAACGACTCCCACGTCACTTTTGAATTACCTGACTTACATGACCAGAAATGGTGGACACTCCATTGACGCTCAGTTTCAGCATGCGGCAGGGAGCGTGTCGCTGCTCTCTTTGCCCCGAAAGGTTGGCAATGTCTCATCAATGGATGTCAGCGACCAGTCGGAAAATAAATTCCCCAAGATGGAAATCCTAACATCATTGGTGCCTCATTGACGCTCATTCTCAGAATGGGGTAGTCACCGTGTAACATTCTGCTTTGCCTATAATGGCAGGCAATATGTCTCGTTATGCATAACAGCGACCAAATCACTTTTCAAATACGGAATTTACAAGACACACAATGTTGATAATTCATTGACAGTCATATCAATTTATTGTACATTCAACATCCACTGCTATTGTTAATTGTACTGATAATGATTTGAAGATATTTGTTACCTTTCTGACTGGTAGAGACTCGGCCCTATGGTAACGCGGAGCCCCATAATATTCTTGCACTGTTCACCCTCATTCTATGGACATTTATACATCTTGCTAAGAGATACATTGTGCCTGCTGTACAGTAGTTCATCCACCTAAATTCACATGCGACTGCTCACCATTCTCCCATGATGTATGACTAAAAGGGATCCTTGGTCAAGGTACAAAAAGAACATGGTGAAAAGAAATTGATGCATTCAGTCCTACTTTCTCTTTTTGCCCGTATTCCTCCCCGTTTCCGTTGTATTGACCATCACCAACCTGCTCTCTGCCTGGCTCTTTGACTGCCATGTGGGCCAAATCAATCGGGGGATGAAAGGTGCGGCACTCATGAGCTGCAGTTCTGGGCTTTCCGGATCCTCCATGCCATTGTCCAGCTGCATATCAGATTCAATGTCTGCTTCGCGATCTCCTTTGCTGTCAATTGGATTTTCCAAGTTGCCATTTGTGTTGAGCCAATTCTTGGTGTTGGAAATGATTTCAGGTGCACTATCCTCATCACTCTCAATTGGATGATGGTCGATTCTTTCGATTCAGAGGACATCTAATATTTGAGTTTGTCCTCCTGGCAGGTCCTTTGCAGACATAGCTGGTGGCAAAGGTGACCTTTCCTACAGTTGAAATACAGCCACACCATCATATCGAAAGAGTGGCCAGGATGGTTTGAGGATCTCTTCAGTATCCGAAATGTATCCCACGGCTGTAATCTGCTTGCCTTGAGCGCCAGATTCCTTCTGTGCTGCATATTGCTTTTGGCTGCCCTGCCACATCTCCAAAAAGTTGTGCACCTTGGCAATTCTGTGGAATTTGCTTTCCTCCACCTCTGTCTTCATTTCCGAGTTGTTTTCAGTGTTCATCATATCCAATGCTGGGTTATTGCTTGCCAATCTTCTGGTATTGGCTCAAGTACACAGCCTTGCATCGACTTCTTCACGAAAGGTCCTGCCTGTGGTTTGTGACTGCCTCCAGCCAATCACATCTCGCCCAAGGGAAAAACCGGCCTCCACTCCGACTCCATGTTGTATGATAGAGAATATGTCGTGTGCCACATTGGAGAGATCAGTGTAGTTTCAGTGCATTTTCTTTCGGTGGCACCACCATTCAGTGTTATCCAGTATCCAAAAAGTTCTGCTAATCTCCGTTCGGTCGGAGTGGTAATCATTGAGATCAGGATTAACTTGCCAGCAGTTCTTTGACGATTCAGGCAGTGAATTCAAATTGAGCCTAGTGGTGGTCAATACACGTGCTGCCTGATCACTTCATCTGGGTGTCGTTTTGGCCACATTGTTAGGCATTAAGTAATCTTCATCACCGCTTGACAAATCACATGGATCAAAGGAGGATTGAAAGGATCCTGATGCGGTTGCAGAGGGGAAGAGAGTGTTGCTCGGTATGCGTTCAGGTTTAATCACTGGCACACGTCTAAGTTTCGCACAGTATTCATTCTCCTCATACATCAGTAAGGCCTCTTGGTATTGTGCAGTATATGACGTCTCGTCCTCAGGATAAATATCCAGTCCCTTGTCCCACTTCCTACACGATCGCAACTTGCAGAAAGAATTGAGGATACGTGCCGAAATGAGAAGCATACCTGTCATTGGAGTCACTTCAGCAAAGTACATGGACAGCTTCTGTCACACTAACTTCACGATGAAGAACAAGTCTTCCATCCATTGAGTATTCTTCCTAGCGAATGCTCGCATAATGCCATCCATACGATTGAACATGTCATTGTAGATACTCATAACATGATGCAATGTGACCGTATTCCTCTTGGACTTCCACAGGGTCCAGTATCGGAACTCCCGCAAAACGTCCATGTTGTACTTGACAATGGTCCAATCATCCTGTGTTGTGAAGAGTGACCAGGAATCACTGTATTTTGGATTCTGGAGCCACTCGTGGGTGAATTCTCAAAATCAGTAGGCTCGCTCAAGCAAATCCAATGTCGAATCCCAATGTGTCTTCACATCCATAATATGGAGTACCTCAATGTGGAGTGTGGCCTGTTGACAGTCAATAAACTCGTCTTGACAACCTGGTGTCAGTGTAATCAATACAGCAAGCATTCTCTGCTATATTAAGGTCAGTTTCAAGACTTTCATAATATCTTGAAATACATACTTTCTCAAGTATCTTTGCTTCACCTGGTCTTATAGCCGACACCTTGTTGATTCTGGCATTGCCCTCTTTTCGAAGTCTTTGACTCATCCCAATGTCTATGCTTTCATTCTATCCAAATTGCTGATCGCACTCATGCACATCCCAAAACTTGGTGAGGCCTTTTACACTGGGACTGCACATGGATGCACCAAAAGCCAGCTGTATGACATGCGCCCTGCATCGTATGTGGTACCTCAATACAGACCACTCGATTCCGGAGCCCTCAACGGTTGATTGCAGCTCAAGAGTAATCGAGTAATTTGAGGAAGCGTTATCCATCGTGATTTGTTGTGGACGGCCGTCAGTAAGCTCAACACGATCAAGACCACCTGTCAAATGTACAGCTATCCTTGCTTTAGTATGATGGCCCTTGACCTATCATCCTGAATTAGCTTTTGACAAAGAAAAAGGATAGGCTATCAGCCTCATCGAATGCGAGTTGTACATCTTGCAATGCCCAATTCCAATCCATATAGTAAGCAATGATCGAGGTTATGGCTAGTTTGTTTGGTCATGTCCACCCATCCAATGCTAAACGATCATTATTTCATGACCGCAATCGCTTCATAATTGAATCAATGGTCAGTGGGTATTCCTTCGAGCAAATGTTGCTAAGGGTAGTGGCAAACGGTAGCACTCGGTCACTTCGTAATGCTTTGTATGACCGTCATAGTTCAAGGTTTGATATAGTGTTCCTTTGAATATGAGCAGAAACCAATCCTAAGCTGAGGTTGCGATTCCACGTTTCTTGGTGAAATTCTGAAGCTTCAAAGTCCTTAACTGCCAGTTTGGAGCATTTTGTGTTATAGTAAAGTAGAATGGAGGTTCTTAAATATTGACTCTAGAGCTACAAGCAAAAAAAGTCAGATCTGTGAGACATTGCATGCATATTTGTGAAGTTGTATACAAGGACATATTGAAAAGACCGACCGTGTCAAAATCAATTTAGGAACAACGCAATGCAGTTCATTGCTGTGTAATGTACTGAGCCCCCAACTGAATTGTCAATGCTCCATGGGCGCTCCATTGTGGGAGGCGGAATCAATATCGTCACTGCGATTTTTGCTCATCATGGCAGCTGATTGGTTGATTGTGGGTTAATGCTGTTCCATAGCCCTTAGATTATCCAACATACAACTCCCAAAATCGTTGACGCTCCATTCACAGTCATTTTTAGGAGGTGGTTGCAATATTGTCACTAACATTTTTGCTGATAGATGGGGCCGATACATTCATTATGGGTTAATGCCATTTCTCAGCCCTTTGAAAATTCATGATTTACGACCAAAAATCATTCATGTTCAGTTGATGCTCATTTTCACGAGCTGGTTGCGATATAGTCCGTGGCATTTTTGTTCGTTAAGGCGGCCGATACTATGATTGTGGGTTGACGCAAGTGCATTGCCCTTTGATCATACACGATGCAAGACCAAAAATCGTTGACGCTCTGTTGCTCTTCATTTTTAGGAGGTGGTAGCGACATTGTGAATCCCATTTTTGCCCATGGAGGTGGCCAACACTTCGGTTCTAGCTTAATGTTGTTGCACAGCAGTTTTATTATCCGAGATGCAAGAGCAACAATCGTTGACACTCCATTGATGCTCATTCGTAAAAGATAGTTCTAATGTTGTCACTAGCGTTTTTGGCTGTAAAGGCGGCCAATACTTTGATCATGTGTCACAGCGACCAAGTCTTCTTTTGAATATCAGACTCACAAGACCCAAAATAATTGACGCGTCATTGATGCTCATTTCCAGGAGCGGGCAACAGTGATCTCACTTACCTTATTACCTGTACAAACGGCCAATACAATGACATTGGATGGATGTGACTATGCTGCCCTTTGATTGGTGAAAATGTAGGACCAAAAATCATTGACGCTCTGATGATGCTCACCTTAATGACATTCTAACAGTCATTGGATGCTATACAATTGTATCTAAAAAGGCATGGAGCCGTTATTGGCAGCCAATGATTTGTTTCTATGAAGAAACAATTGCATCTGAATGCTTCGAAACCACTCAATTTCTGATCCACCACTAGACACATTATCTGAGTGATAAATGCTGTCGGCCTATCATGTCACAGCGCATTTGGCCGGCAATCAACCGCATGTAAATCCATACACTAGCTCATGAATTATATAGCCCTACATCCTTACCTTTCCTATTCCAGCTCATTCTCCTTGATTTCCATGACCTATCTTAAGCAATTTTCAAATTGTTGACCATGTGCACCAGGTCTGTGCAGAGAGTTATGCAGTTGGATGGATGAACTAATGCAGCATGATGGTCATCATTGATCCAGGTTCGCATTGTGTTTTGACCACTCCATTTATAACTCGTATGACATCACTGAGTTCAATGTTTTTAGTGAGTTTGGAGTCTAATTTAGTTTCAGTTTTCTGACTTATCAGTAACCTGCAGGACAATATCAACTTCATTGGTTATCAGTCAATGTGATATGGAGTCTAGAACATTGGCATAACCCATCTGACCCTTGCACATACACAGACGAATTATCATGTCTCATGATTTGCTTACTGAAATCAAGTAAAAACTAACACGTAGCAATATTGGTACATGAATCACCTTTCCAAGGGATACATTGTCAGAAATAGCAATTTGCCCATTTGCTCCTCCGGCGACGCAGGAGCCGTCACTGTTCCTTCGCCAGATCCAGATCTCTATATCTTTAATAGCCTGGGATGCTATATGCAGGGGTAAAGGCTAACTGGTTCAACAGGTCTTGATTTCTGAATCAGTGACGACTCAGGCACTGGGTTGGGTGGGAGAGACAGAATGCGTTTGTGTATCTGGGGTTTCCGGGAACCCAGCCTCATATGACTACTTCATGGTCAAGAAGTCACTTGTGACATTAGTGATTATCCGGGGACGATATCAAGAGTCTCCATAGGATCACCAAATGTTATTCGTGCAGATGAGGCAGCATCGTCTTCTGTTTCAAGTTGAATGGCAGCCGGAACGATCAATCAGGTTGTTCCAGACTTCATCTCCCTCTCACCGAAGTTCTCAGCAGTGTCTGCCTGGCCTCGTTGTGTCAATTCGGCATGCTTCATCTGGTTTTGCTGAAAACGCTCCATCCAATGCTGAACCACTTTGGAGATCGTCTCCAGCACCCAGCCGGGTTCGTCATCTTCGCTCAGCCAGCCCATCTCTCCATTTCCTTCATCATCATCCTTGTCTTCCCCATCCTCCCTATTGTCGGAACTTGCAAGGTTGCACAGACTACCTCCCATGGCATTCAACATCTCCTCCAATGTTGTATCAGGCTTTGTGGTTGTCAATCCCGCCTTTTCAGCATTTCTCATATCTTCCTGCTCCTGCGTAATTGCTGTCTCTGCATCTTCAACTCACTTTCTTCCCACAGTGGTCTCTGTATCTACAGATTCCACAGTCCATTGCGGCTTCTCATTGTAGGTTGAAATGTTCCTTCCTCGTTGTTTCCCTGCCGCAAGCTTCTTTTTAGATCACAAGCTGCACAATGCTTCAAGTGCTCGGACCATTTCTACTTCCAAAAGGAAATTGCCTTCATTTATTTGATGACATCACTGTGCGGAGTGCTTTGTTGATTTGCCGTAATTGCCCGCCAGTAGTGGTGAAACTTTCTTTTTGAAGCAGTGACCGTTGAATTTTGTGTTGGTTTTGTTAATGGGTGAGATGTTAGATGATGCAAGATATGGACGACATGGAGGCAAGCTACGTCTTTTCAATACACGTTTGCATGCTTAATCAAATTGAACAAAGCAAAATCAGCGTTTTGACAGTCACTACATTGGGAATAGTAATGCTAACCATGCAACGTTACATGATATTTAGCGATTATTTCATGTAAGAAGCCAGGGATTTCTTGAGACAAACATCAGCAGATGTCTTTTCCGTCGAAGAATATGCTGTTTATATTTCACAAACACGTGATTTTGGCTGTCTTTCACATTGCTGAATCCATGTAAAGAACAAACGACATCGGACCGACCTTGTGCAAATTGCAGGATGGTTGGATACCCATGCATCCTGCAGGTATACACAGTAGGATTCATCATCTGTGCAACGTGCAAATTGGCAGTTACACACTCATTGTGACTTGAAGCTACTAACTATCCATTCCTCAGGACTTCCCACGTTATTTCGTTATCATGTTCCTCTGGACTTCCCACCTCTTTTCGGTATCATCTTCCTCTTCACTTCCACACCAGCAGTTCTTGAACCCACAAACACCTCAGCAAGGTACGTGGGGATCGCAATCGAGCAGGACGCCAGGATCATCATCCAATATGCCACCCGCTGAGACACAGCTACAACGCAGAAATGACGTAATCCACCACGATGCTGCAAATTCAGCCACTCAAAATCTGACCGTGGCCACACATTTGAACATTGTCCGTACAACCGGAACCAGCAGGAATAAGAAGCCGCCTGCATCCAATGTGAGTCTATTCATATAGAGGTATATGGCCATCAACTAACAATATAATATACAGCAGGTGTATGTAGATAGCTGCATGACCAATTGATACCCGCCCTTAATGCGAAACTTCCATGGTCCACCAAGGCATTTCTCCTCACAGTCCATGAAATCGAACATCAAGATGTTGTCAGCTATTGAATTTTCTGGCACAAATGTAGTGATAAGAGTTCCCGAGAGTGGACGAACCAGGCATTAACCACCTTAGAGGATGCTACTGAACCGTATAATTGTAGAGGCAATAGCCAAATCTTATATGTAGATGCAGCAACTAATTTCTTGTAGGTTTGCAACATGTCTGTGACTATGGCATGGCAAGGAGGTTGGCTAAAACTAGAACAGTCTGAAATGTGCCTTGCTTTGTAAATGGCCAAAATGGCCAAAGGAGGGTTTTTGCCCACCGCTATGGGGGAAATGCAACACCAGATCAATGAAACACTGGCCAAAGCCTGAGAAGTGACGATGCGGTAAGTTGAGTTCCCTGGGCATCAGAATATGATGGCCGTGATGGAAGACACCTGGCTATGGTTCAGCAAAATAAACTGGACGGCTACCTTCCTTTTCATATTGGCGCAGCGCAGAATCCCCAGACATGCTGGTGGCTCAAAGGCACAGGTGCACCTCCACCAGACCGACTCAGACAGCAGACCCCAGAACTGATGCCAGATCTGCCCGGAATGCCACCTGTGCCGCCTGGTGAGTATGAGGGCACTCTCACTTCTGCAATCGACAGTTTGCCACCCGGATATGTGTATTTAGATACTCATCTTCCCAATGCTCAATTATTCAATCTTGATGCATATGCCAAGTATCGCAACATCAATAAAGATCTTAATCCAGATTTGCTGACTGATGAAGGAACATCCACTGGTTAGTACACTATCTGCTGTGTGGTAATGCAGCTGACATCCATTTTGCAGATGACAGCAGCCTATTGAGCGAACCTGACAGTGATGATGAGCATTGATAGACTGGAACAGGATTTCTGAGTGTATTATTATCTACAATTAGTGGACACTTTAAAGTATATTTTATAGGATAGATTTATATGTATGATTAAAGAACAATGTAGTGATGAAGGAGAAAGTACATGAAGACAGTACAAAGGCTGCCAAAACACCATCACTGCTATACTGCGCTAAATTAAATGATAACATATCGTGGATATGCCCATGGCTAAATTAGGGTCAACGGAGAGTCAACAATTTTTGGTCTTGCATTATGCATAATCTTAGTGGCGATTGGTTGCGGCCATTCATCCATGAGGTATTGGCAGGCTTTATAAATAAAAGAGAGAGCAAAACGCTCCCTGCCCCATTCTGAAAATGAGCATCACCAGAGCGTGAATGAATTTTGGGTTTGTAAGTCAGGTAATTCCAAAGTGATTTGGTTGTTACTATACATAATCAAAGTATTGACCTCCTTTATAGGAAACAGAGATAGCGACACCCTCCCTGCCACATTATGAAAATGGGCGTCAATGCAGTGTCAATGATTTTTGGCCTTTCACCATGGGTAATCAAAGCGCGATGCATCATTTATTGTCAATATACGATGTTTTGACCATTTTTGTATGCTAAAACGCTCATGAACTCTCAGTTACATGACTGTAAATGAACTAAGTTGTTACTGTCCGGGAGGCTGTCATGGGAATGTCGCTTGCTTATCTGCCATGAGAGGCTGCCAACTAAATCTCAATAGAGGTCTGCGATCAAGCGCCACTTAGATTACCCAAGCTGCGAGACATGAAATCGTTGATGCTCAGTTGACGTTGATTTTGAAGATGGGGCAGGGAGCCTGTCGCTTCCTCTTTTGCCAATAAAGGTGGCCAAAACCCCATTGATGACTGTTCGCAACCAATCACCACTCTGATTACCCAAGATGCAAGACCAAAAATCGTTGACACTCCATTGACGCTCATTTCCAGGATGGTGCGGAGAGTTTGTCTCTCATTTTTTTGAGTATAAAGGGGGTGTGTACATCCAAAAAAAACAATAATGTACAATTGTTAATATTTTGCCTTTAACAGTAGTATAGCTGAATGCAACCATCAATAGAACAAACTGAAAATCCGAACCGGAGATAGGAACAGAAGGGTCTAACAAAACCCGCCGAAACCTGTGGGTTGATGGGTGTGAGTCCGGGTTTGGACGGCACAGAAGCAGCAGGTCAGGTATTTGGTCAGGTCTGAAACTGAACATAACCGTTTTTCAGGTCCAAACCCAGACCACTTGCAGGTTACAGGGATCCGGTGCTAACTCTAGCTAAGTATAACCTTCGATACACTTCTCATTTTATTCATTCTTATGGGACTCAGTTTCCAAATTCAAAACCAAATTCTCAAAAGATATTATATACCATAAAGAGATTTTTATCAGCACCAACTTTATTAAGGGAAAACATCCTTACAGAATTTATAGGGTATTATATCGTAGGATATTGCATGGTACACTCAAAATACCTTTTGTAATTTATTTCTGAAAAGATCACCATCTGCACCAATCGCCGACCAAATTATTATATAGAACCTATAGAAATAATCTGCAGGATGTCATATCTTTCCATAAGACGATATATAATTAGTAGCTCTGAAAGATATTAAATCGATCAGGATTGCACTGTGCTTACACTCAACCCCATGCACCTAACATCTAAACGCTATGTCATGAATGCGTTAAGGGAAATGTCTCGTCATAGAAGCCTGGATTTAATCACGCCGGGGCAGCCGTACAAACCTTGTTGCTCCGTATAGTATCAGTTCATATCAGGGCAAATGAACTCCACACAGGATGAAAATTTTTGAACAGGAAACTTGGCCGTCATCTAACACGAAGCCTGTGAAACAAAAAGCGTAATGATTGAATTGGTATGTACAATTCCTAGTGTAACTTAGGTCTTAAGCCAGAAAAGTGTGAAACTCTAGCAGCAGATCATCGAGGCTCTATGAATAATAGTAAGCATAATGAAGCAAAAAACTCTTAAATCCAACATCCCGCCATCTTCCGCCTAACCAGAAGGAAAGGCTGCGTGCACCTCAACCAAAAGTCCGTACCTAGTACAACAAGAGTTCCATCCAGCCCGCCGGTCTGCCACCAACTGACTATGCAATCTCGATAGCCTCTAGGAATTCGCTAAGGTCATCTAAGGACCCGTTTTTCTTTTGCACCATTACATTCTTTCCCACCCTTTGGGCGTCCTCGATGGATCGTGCAACTTCATATTCGTCCTCGTTCACTTCGACATCGCTCTCACCCTCCATGTCGCTCAGACTATCGAGACCTTCAAATCCTCGCTCAAAAAACAGTTGCCGAAATTCCTCAATCAGAGTGTCGTCTTCCGAAAACTTGTTACCGTTCAGCTCAATCATCTCCAGATTGGGTAGTGCATCTTGCAGTGTCGTAAGGAAAACCCTCACAGCCTTAATGTCGATTTCATTATACTGTAGACTAAGCATCTTGAGCCTGACGTTCTTTTTCAATTGCAAGGCTTGCCCTAGCAAAATCCCGCCTTGCGCTGACAAAAGACAGTCACCAATACACAAGGTCTCAAGTTGACTCCAACAGGTAATAACATCCGCAAGTGCGTGCGCACCAGTAATCGTAAATGTGTTGTCTTGAAGATCGAGGTTAAGTAGGCCTGTACAATGCGACAACCCATCTCGCAAGAGCTTATCGATTCCAGCTGGCCTGATTCCGTTCTGTACCATTTTGACAGTCTTCAAACTCTTATGAGCAGCGTATGCACCGGCCCAAGCGTCCATAGAACCATTCTCAAGACGATTCCTGCCGCAGACTAAAGTTTCCAAAGGTAGCAAGTATGGATTAGCATCCTTAAGCGAGGCGAGATCTTTGATTGCGTTTGCGATAATAGTGCCTCCAGTAGGACCCAGACCATTGTTGTTGAGATAAAGATGACGAAGGGGACCAGCTTTTGAATAAAAGCCCCTGAGCGGTTCGGCCAGACGACCACCGAAAGCATTATCCGAAAGGTCGACTGTGTGAAGGTGCGGTAGAGTGAGAAGGGCAGTCAACAATGCCGTGAGCGCATCGGGTATCTCAGAGATAAGACGACCTGTAAAGATATCCGCTGCATTTAAGACCTATTTCACCATGTTAGTGCATTGTAAAACAGTTATTCATGCGACGAGTTAATAGACCTTGAGATTCGTTTTAGATTTAAGGATATCTGCAAGAGCTTTGCAGGCTTCAACACCAAGAGAGTTCCCACCTAGTCGGATCTCCTCGATGTTTGAACTAGTTCTCAGCACAGCAATATGTGGCTCTATATCGATCTGTATGCGGTGTATATTAGCGATAAGTATACCCATCCCGTGTATGGACGTACAGCATGGTCAAGCTTTAAGGGCTTCCCATTGTCAGATTTCAAGATAAAGATGTTGCTCATCTGAAAGATTGTTAGCAGACTAGAGTGTAGTAAAGTCGACTTGAGGGTATATTTCTCTGTTTGGGATGTGAAGTGGATACTGAAGGCTCCACGTGCCGGGCTTGAAGCGACCTTCAAATGAATAACGTGCACTGCGATGAAGTATATGATGTATAGAAATTATTGATAAATAATGATTTGAATTATGGTATGAAGTGACATGGAATAATACGAAATTCTTCATATCTAGCAAGACAGAATATAAGGAGGGAAAACAATCTGACAATACAAAATTGCAATAAATTAACTAAGTGCTAGAGCATTGCATTGGAAACTACATTAAATATCCAATACTGCACTTTCAAATAGCTTTCATAAAGTGTAACCAGTTACTCTGGCTGTTGTTAAAGGCTCATATCTCCCCAAAGGTTTCTTTAAATGCAGATTGTGGATTACATTCTGATCTGTATAGATTACAATAAGAATTTCTGTTGTGTTCAGTATTACCTTTGTAGTTAAAAGAAAGAGAGAGCTTATTTGATTTACATGAATTGATTAAAAGTGAACTATATTGCTATGTCATACCATTTTGATTTTCAATATTACATACAATATAGAATTTCAATAAGAAATATCAAAATACAGAAACATTGAATTATTGAAAAAAAGGTATAATATAAAGTGAGAGGAAATTCAATAGAAAAGTATAAAATAATTGAAAGTTAATTGAAAACTAGAAAATAACCTTGTACAATTTTGAAAATATATCATAGTAATGTATTACACAGACAAGTAATATTAATTAACATTATAATCACAAGAAGGGTTAAACCATGTGAAATTGATTGATTCCCTCAAGAATTCAATATATACAAATTATTGCAGAAGTTCAAATTGGATTATATATATCAATATAATCGACTAGAAATTTGTATAAGCTAAAATTGAAATATTCCTATGCCAAAAAATATTTAAAATATAAAACTTAGTTGTTCTTTGTAAGAAAATGAATTCTACATAAGATTTATTGTATATATATCAGAATAGAAATATTAACATAATAGATAATATAAAATTTTTGAAATATGGAATGCTATATGGAAAAAAGTAAATACAATAGTGATATACAGAAGATAAATTCCATACTATATTGAAGTATTATATAGATTTTCCATTATACTTGACTAGTAAACTTTATTTGCTGTTTTGTATATTAAAGCAAAGGTCTTAGTTACAAATACCAAAGGAACAACCTGTAAATATAATATTAGAATATAAGATACTATTCAGATAATGATAACAGCCATCAATATACGATAATCCAATAATTACATATTTTTACCCATTTTCCAATATAACTATATACTGTGTAAATTTTTCGTATAATAATACTTGGTAATCTACAACAAGCTTGAATATTAATTCATACTACTATTTCTTCTATTATCGAATATTATTGAAATTAAGTGTTCCATCTATCCACAACAGTATCTACATATGGATATTATACATATTATTTCACATGATATGTCACAAAACATAGCATATTCTAATCTCAATTGTTTTGAAATATACTATATGAAAATACGCAAATAACATCGTAACAGTATATAACTTATTCAACTGTATCAAATTTTAGCTAAATGCACCTTAATTAATACTGAGTAAAGTAAGATTAGCTTTCATCACTACCATATACTTTATAAGTTTTAACTTGATATGTCGGCTATTATCTATTTTATTACTCAGATAGTTCTATGTTACATATACAACAATATTATCTAGTCATCCAGGTGGAATTTATAAAGAGGAAGTAAAAATAAATATGTATAAGGATAAAGTTAACAGAAAATACAAATTGTTATTACTTTGTGAAAAGATGTATACATTCAACTTGTCTATGATATAAGAATATCAAAGAAGTTGCATTCTATAATGTAAGCATTCTCTAGTTCATATATATTATGTAATGAATACTTCATTCTTCCATAGAGTTATTAATTATAAATGTTACAACATCATTTGGCACAAAATAATATATAGCAGTAAAGTAAAGTAGTTAGGTACTACTTTCTAGAATGTAATGAATATCTAACTATTGTCACGGCACAGCCGGTGAGTGATGTCAGGAAATGCAGAAAGGAATAGGTGCGGGACGAAAGTGGTGTTACGTCAAGACAGAGACAGTGGGAGATGTGGAGATTGGGATGTAGTGGTGGGAGTATAATTTGTTCTGATAGGGAAGGGGTCGGAGGTATTGTGACATCAGGTGATGTGGCATGGTTTTGTGGATAAAGAATTGAATTGGTGGTGTGGAAAATCATGGTTGGATGTTCGGGTCATACATTGAGGCATGAGGAATGGTTCGATGGTGGTAGGTCAACAGTATAAGGAGCGGTTGTTGTATGTTAGAGGATTTCCTTTTGTTCTCTCTTGACTCATTCTCTTGTATAGCAAAACACATTATGACTTTGCAACAGCTCTGATTCTGGTCATGTTCTGACTCACTCGATACAAACTTCGAGTACCTTGTTCTGATTATGATATCACATCATCATAACCAATATCACCGATGCCAGAACCCACCCGTTACCCTAGAATGAGTTCTATATACTGTACCTGATATTGAATGCACTGTCAACACTGTTGGACCTCCTAGTTTGATCTTCATTGATATTACTGTGGAACGTCCGACAATTATATCTCAATTTGCTACCTGTGTAGCTGCGATCTTACGGAATTGAATTTGCCTGCATCCTTCGAACGGTTGTAGGTACTGTCATGCACCTTGTTCTGTGACTTGTTGGGTTTATCTTTCACCTAACCATCTGTGGATTCACAATTGCAATGATTGCGTTGGTGAGCTATCATGACCTATTGGATTCGATATTGATTAGTACTGACACCGATCCCCATATTCGGATGCTAAAGTATGACAGTAATTGTACTTCTTGAACGAATTGGTTTGATCTTGCCGGAACCCCATGTCCTGTGTTGGAACCCTGACCTTTCATACCCCTTCGATAGTATCGGAGCCATACTTGCAACTATTGTTGAAGAAGAACCCTGGAAAGCGTGTGTTTGGGAGCAATCTGATGTTCCCTTCCCCTGGAATTTTTACTGGACAGAAGCAGTCATGTACAGAGGAGGTTTGGAACTTGATGATGCCGTATATGGCAACAGTTGGACTAAGTATTTGGGAGCCCATGCATGGTTTAACTGTGATCCTGTGCAACCCTGTGAGTGTGAAGCACATAATTGTTTAGAAACATACTCGACACAAGGACACGAACCAGCAGTAGAAGAAACAGCAAAGCCTGTGCAGGTCGCTTTGATTGTGATCAAACTCCCGACTCCGACACCTTCCAATATCGACATATATCATTGGCAGTGGTAAATGTGACTGAATCACTGCGATGTCAGGATCAGAACAGCACAATCGGCTGGCCCTGGCATCCATGGATGATCAGGCCACCATAGGATGACTCATCGACATGAATCTACTGGAAATGGACTTCGCAGAGCGCCAGACGATGCTAGAAAGGGACCAGGATGTGCTTTGGCGGGTTGTACAGTATACCGAACCTGCGAGCCTCGTACAGAAGGTTTGAGATCATCCAGCACAAATGATCGCACTCCAGAAGCAGATTACAAACCTACAGTCACAATAGTTTCTACCCCCCCAGTGAGATCATACCGAAATTGAAACCAGAATCCAAGTCCTGACAACTGAGCGGGTCGAAGGCAGTAGGAGACCTGCAGCCCCAGCGACAGATGACAAGGTATCAGAGCAAGGAGCAATGATGACCTGGGACGCAGAGCAATCTGGAGAGGAAGTCGGCGATTTGCAAACGCAGTTAGCCAATGCGCTTATGTTGGCCACTGGGGCGGCACCCACGGCTCCACAGGCTCTGGAAGTCAAACGCCAGAAATTTTCTGACTCCCCAGACTTGTCAAGGTTCCGTCGAACTCAGTCAAGAGGTTGGATTGCTCAACTCCGAATTGCTGATTCGACACAGACCAACCAGCTTCCCTGAGCGACACTCGAAGATGCGGTATGTATTCAACCGACTCTGAGCAGTAGCTCTGGGCCAGATCTTGCCACAAATCTGGGAGAATGGGGAAATTGGGCTGGAAGACTTACCAGCTTTTATACAACTCCTGGAAGCAGCTTTTGGGGACCCAGACAAAGTAGCCACCGCTGAACAAAACATGCAGGGAATTAAACAAAACAATCGTGAGTTCTCATAGTATTATGCTGAATTTCAAGTTATAGCTGCTGACTTGGATTGAAATACATCGGCTCTCCAGAATGCCTTGCGAATGGGATTATCGAAAAAATGAATGATTCCTTCCCTCATAGTGATATGCTGAAGGAACTTCCTGCATTTTCAACAGTGTGTCAGAAGCGAGACAATCAGATTCGGCAACAACGAGCGGAGAAGGCGGCACAAAACCTGGGAGGGACATGTTTTGCCTCTTCCCCCAAACTACCCGCACCCCCGAACGATGCAGCGGCTGCTCCGGCCGGGTCGGTTGGTCGACATACTGGACCAGCACCTATGGATCTCAGTGCAGGCAGAAGAAGGATTTCTGTGGAGGAATGGGCAAGAGGTTTGCGGATGGGAGGTTTTTATACTGTGGTGGGTTTAACCACAGGGCGGCAGAATGCCCGGCAAGGGAAAAGGCTCAGACATTCAAGGTGGCTGGAGCAGAGGTGAACGAAGTAGGAACCAGGGCAGGTTCCGGAGAATCAGGACAAAATTAGGTCAAGTGGAGAAGGATGGCTCTTCCATTGTCGGTAAAAGTTTGTTTTACAAGCTTTACAATGTGTTGCAATTTCGCATTTATCAGTTAGCAAGGTGGAGGTATTGGAAGGATCAATGGAAGGAAAACATTTAGTTATAACCTGCACATTGACCATAAATAACCAAGAGATGAAAGAGAAATGACAAGTCGAGGTCATTGACAGAAGACCTGTAGAATCTGGGGATATTATGCATATTGGCAAAGTGGGGATGACAATTCAGGACCATACGGAACAAATACCAATGTTTGTAATGAAGTTAGAACATTATCCAATTGTCCTCGGGATTCCCTTGTTACAATTGAAAAAGGTGGTAGTACGGTTTGCATCAAATACAGTTACCTTCGGATCACAGTATTGCACTATACGCTGTGATGACGCACCCGTTACAGTACAAGGAGTTACAGAGGAACCTCCGTAACCAGTTCATTCCCAGGGAGGAGCGATATTCCAACTACAAGTATGGCCACTATGACCATTCCGTGGATATATTGTCATGCTTACGCAAGCTTCATTCTTTCGATCAGTCAAGCAGGGGATGCTTACAATATTCAAAGCATCTCTCTATGATATATTGATCTACAGTGATTCGGAAGAAGAACATGAGCAACATGTCAAGTGGGTTATGCAACGTCTTTTGGAAGCTGGCCTGTATTTGGAACCAGAACGATGCAAATTCCATAAGGAAACCGTAAGCTATCTAGGTTTGATCATCTCAACAAAGGGGATTTCAATGGATGAAGATACGGTGCAAATGGTTGGAAATTGGAGCCGGGAAAATAAAACAAAGAACAGGAGGTGTAACACCCTGTTTAAAATTCAGCAGTTTTTCGGGTTTTGCAATTATTAACGAAAGTTTATTCCAAAATATCTGGAAAAGGCGGAACCATTAACGAGATTAACAAGAAAGGACGAACTGTTCCAATGGGAAGCTGAGCAACAACTTGCCTTTGTGAATATGGTAACCGCTTTAATGACGGCTCCAGTGCTTTGAGATTTTGATCATGAAAAGGAAGTGATTATCGAGATAGATGCTTCCGATTATGTATCTCCTGGTGGGCTATCGCAGTATGATGATGATGAAGGAGTACTAAATCCTGTGGCACATTATTCGAAGAAACACACTCCAGCGGAATGCAATTATGATATATGCCATACAGGACAGATGGCTATCTCTGACGCACTTGAGAAGTGGAGACTCGAATGCGAACCAGCTGTGTATCCTCTTCAATTGCTAACAAATCATAAGAACTTGGAACATTTTATGATGAAAACACTGCTGAATTGAAGACAAGCATGATGGTCTGAGTTCCTGACCTAGTTTGACTATGAACAAGTTTATAGACCGGGGAAATCCAATGGAAGAGCGGACGCTTTGACAAGGAGGCCGGGAGACCTCCTTGAGTGGGGGGATGAAATATCAAAAAATATGGAACAGGTGGTTCTAAAGCATCAGAACTAACCGGAACAATTGCGTTTGTCGGCAGAAAGCCCTCCCGCCCAGGGCTGTCCCTCTATTGCTGACCTTATGACAGAAGCATATCTGACTGACCCACAACCAGGCAAAATTATGGAAGCAATCAGAATGAATAGTGGGCTTCAGGAAATTACAATTGAGGAGTGTACGGAGGAAGATGGAAAGATACGATATCTGGGCAATTGATATGTGTCCAGAGATTGACGCTCTGTGCCTATGCATAATTCAGGAATATCTTGATACAGTGTTAGGGCAACCTCCGGGATGAGTGAAGACTTTCGACGTCCTTGACCAACTATATTACTGGATGGAAATGTGACAGGTTGTCGATTGGTATGTAAGAAACTGTCATAGCTGTCAACAGTCCCATAGCTCGAGACATCCAACATTTGGAGTGCTTTGACCTTTACCCATTCGGAATAAACCATCGGGAGACATTTCTATGGATTATGTGGTAGGGTTATCAGAGTGTGAGGGGTTCGATGCAATTTGAGTGGTAGTGGATAGGTTTTCGAAAATGCTACATTTCATTCCTTGTCACATGACGATTGATGCCCCCAGATTGGCTGAGTTGTTTTTGAGAGAAGTGGTACGTCTCTATGGACTCCCAGTGATGATTGTTTCGGATAGGGGACCTGAATTCGCTTGAACATCTGGTGGACAGGTATGCCATCGTCTAGGGATGGATTGAAGAATGTCAACAGTGTTCCACCCACAAATGAATGACCAAACGGGACGAGTGAATGTGAGAATGGAACGATTTCCTCGGGTGTTTGTTAATCACCACCAGGATGGTTGGGTAAAATGGCTGCCAATGGCTGAGTTTGCTACAAATAATGGGAGGTCAGAACAAACGAAGTGCACCCCCTACTTCGCCATTCAGGGTACGTATTTTAGGATGTCATTCTCTGGAGAACCAACCAAGGAATGGGATCAACGTCATCTGGATGCCGATCAGGTCCAGGCCGCGATGCAAGAAATCCATGATCACCTCCGAGTCGTGATGAGACGGAGTGAAGCAGTACAGGAGAAGGGAGCAAACCCCGGACGAATCCCAGCACCACATATGAAGGAAGGATTCCAGGTCTGGTTAGATGCTTTGTATATTCGGACCACATGATCTACCCAAAAGTGGGATTGGACACAGCTGGGCCATTTTACGATGGTTTGCCCAGTGTCACCATATGCCTATGAGCAGGAATTGCCTGTGTCAACCCGAATCAATCGAGTACAGCCTGAAACACTTTTGGATCCCGCAGTCAATGATCCTCTCGATGGACGATGGGTAGATCCCCACCTCCTTTGGAAGTCGAAGGTGAGGAGAAGTATCAGGTGTCATGCGTGGAGGATAGGCGAGTGTATTGGGGTAAGTTACAGTATCTCATATTTTGGACTGGGTACAATTACCTAACATGGGAACAGTTGAAGTTTATGGACGGGCTATAGGTGGTATGCGAATATCATCAATGGTAACCTGATAATCCAGGACTGTTTGGAAAAGTTCTCTGAGGACCTCGAACCTAGGAGGGGGAGACCGTCACTGCACAGCCGGCGACGGATGTGAGGAGATGTACAGTTGTATAGGTTCAGGAAGGAAGTGGTGTGATGGAAAGACGGAGACGTTGGGAGACGCGGAGATAGGGGTGTAGTGGTGGCAGTAGGATTTGTTATGATAAGGAAGTTGTCTGAGGTGTTGCGACGTCAGGTCATGTGGCGTGGTTATGTTGATAAGAAATTGTGTTGATAGTGTGTAAAATCACGGTTGGATATTCAGATGGTACATCAAGGCATGAGGAATGGTTCGATGGTGGTAGACAAACTGTACATAAAGAGAGGTTGTTGTAAGTTGGAGGATTTCCTTTTCTTCTCTCTTTACTCAATCTCTTCTATAGCAAAGCAAGTTATGACTTTAAAACAGCTCTGGTACTTATCTTGATCTGACTCCCTCGATACAAACTTCGAGTACCTTGTTCCGATTACGATATCACATTAATCTTACCAATATCACCTACACCTGAACCCACCCATTACAACTGTGGTATAATGTAAAGACGTTTGTAATATATTTCTTATATAACCCATTTATCTAACAATTAGAAATACAATACAATTTCATTAGCCAGCTATTTATTGTCTTAATAATTATCAACATGCTGTAGTGAAATTTTTGCTATCTGTTCTATATTCCATAATGGAAAATTTTAGAAATATAGCTTAACTCAATATTGATAGCTATATATCAGTATCTGTATATATATAAGTGAATATGTAGCCAACAATTGTTTTAGTTTTTGATTTATTGATTAATCTATATATATCAATATGCTTGTTGTACAGTTATTTAGTTATATAGGAATGTGACATATAAACAGCCCAGTATGTATATAAAGAGGCATTGTTAAGATCAGACTATAAAGACAGAAATTCAGTGAATGTATATTGGACTTATTTCATATATCTTTAGTGCAAGGTTGAGTAGAATTAATTGTTTGCAATTGTGAATACTTAGATAAATAGTAATCTAAAATTTTAAATTCAATAATTCAGGATATATTATAAAGATATGTTTAATTATAAAGGATGAGAGGGTGAAAAGTGATTGCAAATGGTATTTCGAAGCAGATCAGTAGATATGTATAGATACATATTTCACATGATTTTAGAATCACATTGTTGGTGGTACCTATATATTTAATAGTGATATGCAATGGAAGCTGACAGCATATTGCAGAGCTGAACATACTGCACTGGGTACTAGTTGTCAGTAACTTAGACTTAGTTTAGCTCTATATCTAGAAATGCAATATAGAAATACAATTCAGTTTACACTATGTACTTGGTACTAGTTGAAAGCTTGATAGTACTAATAGTTCATTTGCTGGCTTAAGAGTATCAGTTGGAAATTATTGTTAATGCTGAGTAGAAACTCATGATAGTATTAGCTTATGATTTTTAATTGTAACTGTGTAGACATATATTTTGATGATACTTAGATATGTATAATAATGTGAATTAAATAGAGTGTAAAATCGACAAGATTTAAGTAAAGATATGGGAATACTTAAAACTATAATATATATCTTCCAGAATCCAGTGATAAAGGATAACTTTTGTATTCAAAAATCTGTAATTGCAATTTTTTCCAGATGAACATTCCAATGCATCTAATTTTCACTATGATTTGAGGATCTGAAAAGTAGATTTAAAGGTAGTACAGTCTATTTCAAAACTTTTAGCATGTTGAAGTTTTATCTAATACATATTGGATTCTCCAGTTACACCCCATCTATTATCTCAACTATGATCAGTTCAATGTCTGTCTGACAACTGAAACAAACCAATTCATTTATGCAAAAATGACTTACCATTACCCAGTTTTGAGCTAACTCTATTATGCAAGAGGTTAAATATCACAGGATTGATTTTTGGTAAGGCTGGATGAAATCTAACCAATGTACAGATTAGCTTCCTTCAAGATGAGGGATTGCAATATTCTATTGATTATTCTGTACTATATTGAAACTGGTTATAATTATTATGTGCTATAAGTGTTTTTACATAATTTGAACACTGAGAATAAGTATTTCCCAATTCAATTTTGTTCAGGAAAGCTGCAAGCTAACTACATATTACTATCTCTATTGACAAATGAAGTATTACAAACAATAAGTTTTATATACAAATTCCAGTATACCTATTAATAATATTCAAGCATATTGAATTTCTTTCTTTGCAAATATACTTAATTATCTTGAATCAAGTCTTTAGTATGTTATTATCACCCCAAAAAGTGAGTATTCTTCCTGTGAACCAACCAGATTAGTATAGTCTTAGTACAGAAATTTAATCTGATATATTTACAGCACCAAACTCCATTTTCAATCCGAATAAAGATATACTTATAGCATATTTGATACTTCGAACTGTATATTGTCAACTTTAATCTACTATTCCCTTATTCGCCATATACAGACAACTTGAAGTATTGTACATATATCTGAAGATTCAATTCACACTGACAGAAGTCGATTTAATTCATTTTTGCAACTTCGAACCATATTTCTGTTATCTTCAAAATTAATTGCAACTTCAAAATATCGATCAATAAGTAGGAATGTTTTTGTATTATAACTTGAGTGTACGTATATAGGAATCCAATAGTGTAGACAGTCAGTCATAGCTATTGGAGATATTTTCACAGACAGATTCAGTTGTTATTTCAACTCTTCTCGTTTAGATAGATATTTACTTGTAACATAGCTTGGGTATAGTTTTTGAAACTGTCCTTTAAAGCTTTAAGTGATTCAGTATAGAGTGGAGATAAAGATTGGCCCATGGTAGTTGGATTTACCACTTGGAAAACCCCAACTATTGCATTTGTACCAGTTCCAGTAGAAACAATTCATGTGGGCAGGCTTAACATGTAGGTTCCAATGAAGCTATGACTTCTCATTCTAATGTGATTGAATCTAGACGAGATATTTGCAATGTTTTATACTCTGATACTTTGTAGTTTCTGAATTGCATTGCGGTATTATATATAGAGTAGCGGTTGAAATAATACTATATTAATGGAATTCGTGGTTAGTTTGGACATTTCTATTATAACTTTTAATGTAGTTCTGTATTCAAAATCAGAATGTTAATGAACATATACAGCTTGATGTATCACATATCAATCAGGTTTTGATACTAGTGAAACTCAGATACTACATTGGCATCAATTATGGAATATTCACTATTGGAATACATGGACCAGATTGAGTTTGTTTGAAATCTAGCTAGTTGTGGAAAAGGTCTTGGGAATGACTAACTCTGTGGATAGTTCTCCAGTTGCTTGACACGTTTCAGACTGAACAGGACTGTTTCTGATTAGGAAATGTATAATTATGGGGTGTAATATGGACTCTTTGCTTATATTGCATAAATATATACTTGAATATAGACAAGGAGTTAGACTAGAAGTTGTACATTAAGTTAATAAATGAATGTACTCAAAGAGAGTGGTGGTCTGCTCTTTCGGATATATCTGGAAATGTTACAGATGGGTAACTGGAACTCAATGGGAGATTGGTATGTGGAAGAAGTAGAGGTGATAAATAGTATAGATATGGTATAAGTAGGTTGGGGAGAAAATAAACTTTGGGCAGAGGGCTAAAAATATCATTCAGAATATGACAAGGGTAAACTGAAAAGGGAATAAGTATTTCGTACTTTGAATGGAATGTAGGCAATTGATACAAGTATCAGGGGAATATGTTGGAGAGGGTATTCTCAATATATTAAGGGCAGACATAATGGCAATAGAAAATCAATAGACTGGAAGTGGGTTCAAAATATTCAGTCTCAATTCAAACAGAGTTACACCAAGATGGTGGAGATGTATCTTACAAGAATCAGGCTCAAGAAGGTCAGTATGAGGCTGATGGGAGTAAATAGGAAATGGAAATAGCTGAGAGGGGACTGCAGACATGCAGACAGAACTTGATCAGAGTCAGCATTTGACGATAGTAATAGAATCCCCTTATACAGAACAGCAGACTGTCTGTCTCAAAACTATGGAATTGGTCCGCAATATTTGAAACTATGCAATATAAGTATAAGATGAAAATATTATAGATAGAACTTGGGGAGACTACAGTGTATTAGATGAGTTGGTATATGTTGAGTAAGAGTTCTAGATTGTAGATATGAAGCTTGGTGAGAGTAGGATGGAGTCAGTCAGTTAGGATAGAATGAAAACTAGATGCAGATTGCAAAAATATGCTGGTGGGAGTATGTAGGATATATTAAGTGGCTATACTAGACTGAGAGGCACCTATAATATAGATTACTGCAAATTAATTATTTGGCATTGTTTCTATCACAATTACCATTCCAAGTACTGGGGTTTAACCATTACAATATTGAATACAGAGATAAACTGAGATAGAGTGAGAAATGTAGGATGGAGTAGATGTAACAGCAATACATGACCAGAGGCCAGGTATGGGCCAGTATATATAGGTTACTGCTATGGCACTCAGATCCCTCTCTAATATCTTACCACATAATTCTCCATACATATACTCACTCTCCCTTGTGTGAAACAATCACACGATACCATGGATCTGCAGTCAAGCATGAGTGTACATGCCTGTACACTATATATGGTCATGCAGTTATCGGATTCGTTTTGTTCACGAGGATGGTGCAGTGTGCCTGCTATTGTCAAATAACTGACTGGACTGACATAAATAAACAGCCTGAGTGGTATTTATACCATCCACTGTCTTCTATGCCTTCGATGAGAGCTGCCAGAGGTCAATCGCACTTAGCTAGTAAATATTCCAGCATGGAAAACCTACAATCTCCTCAGCCATGTAACCCTTATCCTCAGGTCATGAGTGTCTGCACCTCAGGAAGATGAAAACGACTACAAGAGTGATCTGATGGTGAAGAAATCACTGCCAACAGGGAAGGTAGGCTGCACTACAGTCTGGGTGATGGTCTGCCCAATGACCCCAGTCAGCATGAGACAACCCTGGATTCCGAGATCGTGGCGATGCGTATGATGTTGGATGCACATGGCATGAATCAATTGCATAGGGTCAATCAAAACGAGTAATACCAACAGCTAGATTGTGTACCTACTGTCAATGTCTATACAATCACCATACACTGAACATGTCAATTCACAGTTGATAAGATGATTTCACTTACAGACAGCTACAGTAAGCGCCCACTGCATCAGCAAACTGTAAATTGGTCCGGAAGCAACACGCAATCCTCCCAGACACTCCGGGCGACCTCACCAGTGTGTCTATTTACTTCTAGATGCTCCCAGACCCCCCTGGAGCTAACCAAAGTGCTCTCAGACTCTGCAAGAGCATTCTCACGATGCTATGAGATTTGACTGATAGGCTAGTTGAATTTTGGAGCTCCTGGGACCTCTGCGCAGATCTGCGAGAGACTTCAAGGGAAGCCGAGACTGCTGCGCAGCACAGCGGGAGACTTGGTGCCGTATTCCCACAGCAGTGGTTTTTACATTACCACAAGGCATTTCGTCTTTGTTACAGTCACAAGATTTGCTACATCATAATATGGCATGCATTATTTAAGTCTTTCTATATATATACAAATGGTCAATCTGGCCGCAAATGGTACTCGACCATAATTGGAGGAGCACATGCGACACGCCCATTGAGAGAACTTAGAGATGCACCACTTGGAGGCCGTTGTGGTGAAACAATGGAGCTAGAACGCAGAGAGCCCACAATCAACATTCTGCCGCACTCTCGCGACATCCAAAAGGAATTGATGAGAATGAACAGTTCTAGTTAGAGGAGCGTAGGAATTGGGTGAGAAGATATGATACTACCCGGTGTTGAGGATCCACGCAATTGCATGGATCCACGACATCTTGGACAGAGCAAGTGAGACCAAAAGTTGGGAAAGATACAGTGTGTATTTCCATTGTATGATAAGATGAGATGGAAATAAGAGGATGTCTATCTACTCCAGGGTCTGCCGAATATATACTCCCCGTCACTCTGTCCATCTCTGTGACCCCTGTATCACTGTACAACCGCCGTCGCTCCTTAAAGATGTACATGCAGGCCGGGATCGAGTGATTATGGAGATGCACATGGAGACCTAGATCGTGCAAGTTTGGGGATGCACTTGGAGGCCGAGATCGAGTGAACTCAGTTCTGCACTTGGACGCCGTGAATAAGCAAGTTTGGACATGAACTGAGGCCGAGATCGAGTGAACTCAGAAATGCACTTGGAGGCCGGGATCGAGTGAATTTGGAGATGCACTCGGAGGTCATGATCGAGCGAGATTGGAGATGCACTGAGGCCGAGATCGAGTGAACTCAGAGATGCACTTGGAGGCCATGATCGATCAAGATTGGAGGAGTACTTGGAGGCGTAAGACAGTTGATGTTGGGTTGATGCAGTATGCGGTGTATGCCGTACTCAGTGTATACAGTACTCGGTGAATGCAGTACTCAGTGTATGCTTTACTTGGTGTTAACTCTTGATCATGGCATGGAGAGATAGAGAGGGATGAGTGAACTTCGTGTTCTTAGGTGATGGTAGAGTTGAGGACGAGAAGGAGACAGATGAGAGGAGATGGGGCAAATCATCATGAGTAACTGGGACTTAAGAGACTTTCGTGTGAGAGTCAATTTACCATCCCCAATTAGGCAGGTACCAGTCCCGATCTGGCATGTAATAACACCGATACGAGGTCTTCCCAACCCAATCAGGAAAGTTGAACGCTTGATTTCTCATACTCGCTCGTATCCTCCACATCGTTCACATCATGATCCCCCACTGCTCTCTTTCTCGTCCACATCTGCTACCATCATCGCAGAACACAATGTTAAGTCAACGCTCTCTATCTCGCCACGCCATGATCATGAGTTGACACCGAGTACAAGCATACACCGAGTACAGCATACACTGAGTACAGCATGCGCAAGATTTTTTGTCTTCCCTTCATTCTCATCATTACTAGTTGACCCCTGAATTTAGCTTCAGTTTCCGGCGTGCCTCCCTGCACGATCAACTGCCATCGGCCTGCTCACCATGAGTGCTCAAAGGTAAAGTCACCTTGTCACATTCACAAGTTTGTGAGTCCACTAACTGATGATTAGAGTCTCAACACCCAGCGCGCAGTCCATCGACCGCCTCCAAGTACTCGTCCAACCTTGCTCGATCACAGTTTCCAAGTGCATCTCCAAACTCGCTCGATTACGGCCTCCAACAGTATCTCTAAACTCATTCAATCACGGCCTCGGAGTATCTGCAAATATGGTCGATCACTGCCTCCAAGTGCATCTCCAAACTCGCTCCATCACGAGCTCAGAGTGCATTCCCAAGTTCACTTGATCACGGGCTCCAAATGTATCTCCAAATATGATCTATTGCCGCCTGCAAGCGCATCTTCACACTCGCATGATCATGGACGCTAAGTGCATGTTCAAACTCGCTCGTTCACAGCCTCCAAGTGTATCTCTCCATACGCTCGATTCCGGCCTCCAAGTACATCTCTAAACTTGATCGTGCACGGCCTTGGAGTGTATCTCTCAGTTCACTGGATCGTCATTTTCAGGCACACCTTGAATTGCTCTCACGCTCCGCCTGCAACCAGTCCAGATATACTGTGTGTAGATGGGTAGCTATATAGATACATGGATGAGAATACAAACTGAATACATCAGTTTTAAAAATCGTTGAACGATGAGTAGCAGCTATGATATCCAGGCGCACCTGCAACATTCCCAAAGATGTCGGTCTTCCCAGACTGCTTTACAGTGATTCGAGGTGCTTCCAGGCTTGTCGCTGGCGCTCTCAGGTGATCTCAAACTTATCACAATCACTCCCATGGTACTCCTGTACCAGTCATCCGAGATCCCAGTTACTCTGAAGGCCGGCCGGAATGCCCTCCTACAGTCTGACACTCTCCTGAAATTGGCGCATCGAAGTTTACACTCCACATCCTCTCAGACACTCCTGGAGGCTCCCAGTGACTGAATTATATTTTGCTGATGTGTTGTAGCTTATACCATCCCTGTACCCCTCACCACGTCAATGCATGATCTACAGAGACAAGTTCAAATTCTGACTCCGATATTGTGTACCCATTGTCGAAATCAATACACTTGCTGTACCCCAAAACCTCTTATTTCACAGCAAAGTCCAGAGAGATGAAGAGAGATATGCAAGGCAACAAAGAGACCTTCCATGATCAGGTCTACTCCTGATTGCAAAATGTCGACACATCTACCAAAGAGATGAAATGTTAAAACCTACTTGAAACGAGCTGGCCATAGTCAAAGAGGGCGACAAGCAGCTTATGAAGACCCAGTCATCTTACCGGAGGGGCAGGCAGTCATCTTGATGGACTAGGATGTGCTGAGACACTCCTTGTCATCTTTATGGAGGTCGTTGTCATTCCTGCGAAGGATATTAGTACCATAATCACAGCCATGGTTGATGAACCTGATGTGCTGAAGCCATTCGGATGGAGTAACCAGATATGCTCAATGATCGATTTGCCGTCTGAGATCAGAGGTGGTGGCCACACTTATGCAGAGCCAATCAATACTGATGTAACATACTATCTGGTGCTATGTATATCCTGTAATTCGGAGATCGACTTGGCAGCTGCAGATTGTCTGAGCACTACTTGGAAGAAGGTCACACACTGGCGAAACTGCGGCACAAAGGTTACATGATGCTGAAAGTGCAGCACCAAGGCCATGTGTTGGTGACAGTACATAAGTGGCAGCAGATGCACCACTGAGAATGCCCACATATGCCACGTGTGGCCTTGTGGAATACCTTGAGGTGATTTCCCCCTCTGAAACCTATTGGTATACTGCATATGAAGGACAACTGACAGCATGCAAGAGGTTGTTGTGACATTTTTTCAATGAATGAGGAATGCAGTGGCTGCTGGAAGTGACTATGGAGGTTACCACTTTGGAAGTTCCAGGTGAGATTGACGATCAACCCAAGTGTTGCACATGGGAGAATGGAGTAGTGGTGGTAGTTGCAGCTGAAGATGAACCCCAGTCGGGTTAACTTGATTGACTGCTACTGGCTTGCTGAGTCACAAAGGGAGGTTGCTGGAGTAGCGGGGTTTGGCTCACTTATTGGCAAACCACTTGATCCCCATGTCCTTGGTTACCTTTCCCCATCATTATCTCAAATCCCTAATCCCAAATCCCAAATCTCAAGTTGGAGACAGAGGCTAATGGGCAGATGCTGGAGCAGGTAATGTACCTATTGATGATGGAGGTCATATCCCCAGGAGATACAAGGAGTATGTGGATGTTCCGCAAAGATATGGCAGAGACACTCACACTGCACCTGCCAATTGACCATGCACTCGATCTGGCGCCAGGCTTCAATTTACCGTATCGTCAAATCTTTCTGAGCATCATCATCTGCAGTAGCACCAAGCATATCACAAAAAAGAATGATGATGGACTGTGGCTTGGTGTGGACTACTGGGCTCATAATCAAGCCATGATGAAGAACTGATATCCTCTCCCACCAATCTTGATAATGCTTGACAGGACCTCACATATACGTATCACCTTTTACCAAACCAGATATGTTACAAGTACAACATTGCAATTCGCACACAGTTCGAGTACAGAGTCATCCCATCCGGGTTGACTAACATACCAGCTACAATACTACAAAGCTACAATACCAATTAGTGGAGTTAAGTCATCAGCAGACCAACAACGTTTAAAGAGAGGGATGACTCTACCACAGGTGACGCATGTAGGACCTCCGTGCACATGATGAAAGAGAAGTGCAGCGGCACCAAGAGAGTGAGGATAAGCGTACCAACTGAACAATCAACATATGCACCACGCATTTGGAACATGATACGCCCACCACGGGAATTAACAGCCAGAGCCTGTAGTGAAAACGTGAAGTGAAGTCCAAACACGAAGCTTGTTAAAACACCAAGGAAGTAAACAATGACCATGAGTCACAGAAAGAACAAAGCGAGTAGAATAATGAACTGATGCAGGCCAAGAGAGAGGAAGCAGGTCAACAAAGAACAGCCAAGGGACAAGCAAAGTCGAAGACCTTCGAAGTCCGCAGATGAACGCTGCTGAATACCATGTGGGTCAACAAAGAGATATCTCGAATGTGATTGATAGTGTTGACTGAGTTGCGATGGCAATCAACAACAAATGTGAGTCTGAGATGTTGATAGAGCGACATCCGTCCAAAGGGGGGATGACCATCTCGAAAATACATTGTACCGATACATATACTCGTTCACCGGGAGGCAGGCTACTGCGACGTGCACCAAGATGTTGACCGAGAAGTCTACTGAGAAGTCAACCTGTCAAGTCCTACTAACATGTAGACAAGCCGACTGGGATGCAGCCTACTGTGACACGCACCACAACGTCTACCAAGAAGTTGATCAAGATTCCACACAAGGCACCGATCAAGAGCGCAACAATGTATTGGAAGCCATCGTCACTGGATCGGATTTTGAATGATGATTCCAGCGCAATGCAGCATCTAGAAGTCTATCTCACCAACCAAATAGTACCTGCTGCACGAGTTACTCTACAGAGCATTTGGAAGCACTCCACAGGGCACAGACAGTGGTAGTGCGCCTGAACTTGTTAAGTATAACAATCATTATTGAAGCTTACATGTAATATGTCAATGAATCAGACTATTCCACCCCATTTGATTGACTTATGCAATCGAATATCACTGACGGCCATGACCGACACCTCCAGTGGAAGCTCCCGTCGATGCCACGTCATGCGTGGATCATCTACCATACTGATGATTAGTGACCATGATGTATGCCGACATATCACCTACAAGAAATAAATAGTTAGAGAAACATGTGTTCGGAAGTGGAAGTGCAGTAGATACGGAAGCAGTTCAGACATTGCCTTTTGTTCATTTGTTTCCTGCACCTCTCTTCTCTTTACTACATCTCTTATTATTACATTTCGGCCGAGTTCAAATGGTGTCAGTATGGATTTCAACTTCCCCCCAACAAACATGGAGTTTCCCTGTGCACCAGATCAAAGGAAAGGTTGTAATTGAGCAATATGGATCAGATGTGGGACCTATGGGTTCATACGATTGCATATGTAGGGTGATTGTTTTGTTCCTTGTTTCCATTTCATTCTCTTCCCTTATCCTGGCTTTGGCAGCCCAGGAGGTCTGCACCTAATGAGGGGGATAATGTAACAGTGAAATGTGACATGAGGCCAGGTAAGCACCAGTGTATATAGGTCGCCGCTATGGCACTTAGATCTGTATTGAATATCTTACCACCTGATTCTCCATACCAATACTTACTCGCTCTCATGTGCAACTGTACTACTATACCATGTGTCTGCAGTCCAGTGTCACTAAATGTGCCTTTACTGTAGAATGGGAGAAAATGGGTTGAAAAATAAAATTGGATAGTAGCAAAGTGTATAATTATCTGAAAATGATATCAGGGTATTTATAATTCTCAAATACATTGAAATACTACCTGGGTGTTACACCTTTGGGATCGGTCATGGTTCCAGGGTCATGAATGATCACTCGATGATGTTGTCATATGGCGATTGATTAAGGTTCCTCATTCATATGCCAGCACTATCACCACACCAATGACCGCCAGGCATGAAGCCCTCGACCACATCATCACCACCCACCCTCGACTGGTGTAATAGTTGCAATGGTCTGTTAATACAATGCAAACACACATCGCTATATTCTCTATGGACAGAGATAAAGAATGACAGCAGCTATTGTCACCTCTAGATGAGGTAACTCTCAATTGGCATCTGCTGTGGCCAGTAGGATAGAGATACCTGAGCATGGTATGAAGGAAGGCTATTGAATGGAACGAAGAGGTGGATGGTCGGGAAGACAACAGTCCGATGGATAAGAATCAGTCTGGAGATGTGTATCAGAAGGATACAGTTCGTCCGGAGAGACTGGAGGAATGACCGGAAAACATTTGCTAAGAGGAAGTTCAGACTGACTGGTTATCAGCGCGAGGGGATTGGAGGATGAGAGGTTAGTGAGCATTTATCTAGAGAACAGTGTAGGTAGAATTAGCAGTTAGAGTGCAGAGGGAAGAGGTATAAAAACCTCTCCATTCTCCACTGGTATAGAGGGCAGCCTTCTCACAATGGAGAACAAGCCTGAAGAATATATTCAGATTGGGAAGCTATTGAGCATTTATTCTATTCTAATTACTTTCTGCGCCTGAGTGAAGCATTGAAGTGAACCTGCTATTAGTCCTTGTATATGTTAAATATCAAGTGCAATAGTGAGATATGATCGAGGGATACTTAGACGGGATACTTCTAGGTGAGTGTATCTCGGAGTCAATTCCTCCCACATTACACTGGGTCTCAATGTACCATGAAATGAGCTGATAGATATTAAATATACATTTCGTTATTTCTAAAAATGATATAGCACTTTGAATGATGTATATACTATGATGTATAATTTGTCTAATACAATGGTTTCTTTTCAGATTGGCTGAAACCTATATACAGATTCCCAATAGAATCCTTAAGGTGTAACAGCATTCTCATTGTAGTAAGTTCTAGAATTGCAGAACTGCAAGCTATTTTATCTATAATAAATATCTTGTCTGGACACTAGTAATGTACAATTTGAAAAGGTAACTCTGTTATAGTCATACTTATATAGATGTGAGTATCAACGATACACAGCCACCATGTAGCATTTACATTGGATAACAGTTGGTGCATATACAACTAGAGTGGGTATTATGGTTCAAATCTACAATTTCCCGATCATTTCAGCTAATACAATTTATGTCTGATCACCAAGTATTCTCACTATCAATCATGTATAACTATAAGTAGTTTCACTCAGCTGATTCCAATATGCAATTTCTGCAATGTTCATTGCACATATGTGTAAAATGGTCTGTTGTTAGTATTCTTTTTGGCTTAACTTCAAGTAATACAGCAAATATTAAAGATATTATGAATTAGAAACAGCAAGCAGAAAGTATATAAAGTTGTGCATCTTACATATATAGAATGTTTTGTGATTAGATCACCTTTCACAGATTGAATTGGGAGGAAAATCGCAGATTTCAAGATTTTTAGCATTTTATTGTTGTTACTACCCACCCAGTAATACTTCTCTGGATTGGAAATTGGATACTGACTAGGCCTGATATAGGAACTGATTCTTTCTATACTAACGTGGTCTGGCTACACTCTGCTCAGTGATACTGTACTTGCAGAGTTTTACTATACTTACTTAGTATTGGAAGTACAATCAGTACATAATGCATTGGTTACCCCTGTTGCTTTCATTGTTAAGCTAGCTATTGAAATAAGTCTTTATACACTTTACATCATACAATGTGGTAGTATACTTCAGTATTCACTCTGACCAGTGATTGTTAATTGCGTGAAACACTCATACTGTATTACTGATCTCTTCATTTCCCAGAAATTGCCTAGTATTGATTGAAGGGATCTGTAAAGATATGTACCAATAGTGCTCATATAATATCTGACTCGATAAGGCCAAAAATTCTGCCATACAAATCTATACTACTTTATTATGTTTTCTGTACAGTTGCAGTATCAACTCTGGAGATATTAAGCAGATTAAAGTCATTTTAATAGAAATAAGACAAGAGCATAGTATGTCAACTATGGGAAAAACATCGACATTACAGTAACTGAGATTTGTTATGAATAATAGCATAGTACTACAAAATGTTATTGATATTACCAGCCAACCATTGTATATTATAGGTCTATAGCCTTGAGTCACAGGCAATTATGCTAAGTTGACTAATATTTTGACTATTTGCAATATATTATGGCATTTTGTGTTTGGCAACCTCCACTTATACACCTGATGTTGAATACCAATTTGGATACCAACAAGTTAGAGTTCACATACAATAATGAAATTGTACAACTGTAGATTATATCGGAGCATTCATGTTACACATTGAGATATAAATTGCAGTTTTGTATATAGTTTCATTTCACTTTATATTGACACAATGCTTGAATCATCCACCATTCTCACAAATGCTGTCAATCCTCCAGTGAAGTGATCTTGAACTAATATTCTAACATGATTCAAGGGTACAGTAATAATAGAAATCCAGGTTGGCATTAAGTAATAGATACTCAAGATATGTTTAGCTACCACAGCCCTGCTAATTTAAAAAGTATAACTTTGGTTGACCAATGTAGTAGTATTATGTGACCTGCCTGTAATGATCAGCTTTATTCTTGTAAGATTGATAGCATCATACAATCTCATGTTCATTGCAACTATATGGTGACTAGTGTGAGCATGATATAGTTTCTAACAATCATGGTAAAGTTTATATGAGTCTGTCAAGTAGCACACTGACATTATCTCCCATAATCCCACCTGTCTGAGTACACTCCAACATAGTCTGAGACCATTCCAGCTCTTATAAATGTAGCTCTAACCCATGTGGATCTGTCAAGTACAGCTCTGACATGGTTTCTGATAATCCTAGTCTTGCTAACCCTGGTTCTGATAAGTCTACTCAAACATGATCTGACAATCCCAGCTGGGATCAATTTGACTGACAAGTACAATGCTGACCTGAACTTGGGCTTTAAATAAGGCTCAGACCAAGAACAAAATACATTACAGACAGGTGTTAGTGCTCAAGACCAAGCACCCCTATTGAAATCATCATAGTTAATCCATATAGCCTATTCTTTTATGAAATTCCCAACATGAATACAGGTTGAATAGGTATTGGTTATCTATACCATGGGAAACAAGTTGCATGGGTATAATAAGCAAAGAAACATCTATAATATGTTGCACTTTTTGTGATGGATGTCAACACATTATCATTCTATGGTTTCTGTTTGGTATTCCCAATGAAGGATACTTCATATCCTCTACTAATAGTGGGTTATAATGTACTGTTCACCCTATTATATGCCCATTACTGCTAGGTCCCACAGTATTGAGCTTAATGCTAAAATGCAAAGGGTATTGCTGTTTTGCAGTGCATTAGCAATTTTGATGTAACCAGTTAGTGTTGCCTGGTGCTTGATCTCCTACAATCAACATATTGGCCAATTGATTTCTGTGTCCATCTTCTGGAAAATATTATTTTGTCACCAGCTATTTACCATAAGGCATATTGCTTACGGTAATCTCCCATGATACCAATATCACCAAATAACATCAAATTTCGCCAATCACCACGGAGCTATTGTGCATGACTCTAGGTATATACTCATAACACCTCCGTAGCATTTCAGTAACACCCCAGCACTAGCATACCTGAAATTCACTAGTAGAATCACTGCAATGTACAGTTATTTATGGTAGATATGATATGTTCTTTACTTTATTATATTCCCTGCAATTTGCAACTCTTACATGTCATGATACTCTTGATATTGCAATTCTGACATGTTTGGCCTTGCAAATTTGACATGCTCTGGCAACTTTCACCTGCTTTTTGTCAGAACAATAACATACTTGCTCTTGAAATCCTGACCAGCGCACTCTGGCTACTCTGACATCCTCACTCTCACGACTCTATCATGCTCACTTCCCCATCTCTGAAGTGCTCAGTCTGGTACCTCTGACATAATCTGTCTCCAAACTCAGTCATGCTCAGTCTTACAACTCTGACATGCTCACTCCCCCAACTCTGACATACTAACTTTTGCCACTCTGATATTGTCGGTCCTCCAACCCTGAGATGCTTGCTATTGCAACTCTAAGATGCTCTCTCTCAGAACTCTCCAAATTCCCTCTCCCAATTTTGACATGCTCACTTTTGCATCTCTGTAATGTTTACACTTTTGACTGGGAATCTTTCTGTTAATGCTGGCTGGGAGATACACTCAAATTCGGAAAGTGGAGTTGAACAGCACAGATGTAGATTGAATCAAGCTCACTGGGAGCAGGGATTAATTAAGTGAAGCAGAGTTGAACAGGGCAGATGTTGATTAGTCAAAGCTGGCTGGTCACAATCATACAAACAAAGTACTGAACTGAATGTAGTCAAGCGAAGTGGACTTGGAGTGGGATAATGATCAAGTGAAGCTGGCAGGGAGCTGGCAATGGAGTGAATGGAAATATGTGGACATGGAGAGGCTGTAGGGTTAATAGAATAAGACAAATTTGAAGTTGGTGAATAATAATTGAATAAAGCCGACAGTCAATAATTGAATGAAGCAAGCAGTTGATGAGTATGGAATACAGCTGGATAGCTGCCGGTAGTCATTGATCTAGCAATGATGGCTAGTGGTAATCATGCCAAGCAGGAAAGATTCTGGTTTTGATAGATTGAGAGAAGTTGGCTGGTGGTGATTGAACAAAGATAGATGGGAGTCGGTGAGCATAAATTGCGGTGAACGAGTGAAGGTAGATAGAAGCTGGGGTGTTTAGATGGTGTTGATTGAGTGAAGCTGGGTAGGAGCTGGTGGCTATTTATTAAGTAAAGATGGTGGTAATTGAGTGAAGTTGTATAGAAGCTGGCAGCTGGTGATGGTATTGATTGAACAAGGCTGGCTAGGAGCTGGCAAGGGTAGATGGTGATGATTGAGTGAATCTGGGTAGATGCTTGCAGCTGTTGATCAAGTAAGGATAGTGCTGATTGAGTAATGAGAGATAGGAGCTGGTAGCTATTGATCAAGTGGAGATGCCGGTGATTGAGTAAAGCAGAGTAAGGCCTGGCACCTGTTAATCAGGTGCAGGTGGTGGTGATTGAATAATGCACGGTAGAAGCTAGTGGCTGTAGATTGAGTAAAGCGGAAAGGCTGTGATTGAGTAAACCTAGATATGAGCTGGCAAATAATGGTGATGGGGGTGATTGAGTCAAGCTGGATAGACGCTGGTGGCTGTTGTTTGAGTGATCTTGGGAGGTGATGATGGCACGAAGCTATGTAGAATCTGGTGAGTATTGATTATGGGGATTGAGCAAAGCTAGATAGGAGCTGGTGGGTATGGATGGTATTGCTTGAATGAACCTGGGTTGGAGCTGGCAGCGGTTAATCAAGCAAAGAGGGTGGTAATCAAGGGATGCTGGATGAGAGATGTTCGATTTTTCTCAAATCAAGCCGGCTTATATTGATGAAATAAAGATAGTGATTGTGTGAAAATAGGTAGGTGATGGCAGCTGTTGATCAAGCAAAGCTGGCTGGTGGAGTTTGAGTGGAGCTAGGTAGGAGGTGGTAAACAAAGAGAGTGGTGATTGACCCAGGTTAAGCAGAAGCAGGTGACCAACGGTGGTGGTGATTGAGTGAAGCTCAGTGAAAGCAGGCAGCTGTTGGCTCAGCGAAGTGGGCTGGTTATCATTGAGCAAAGCTAGACATGTGTGGGTTAGCAAGAATCACTGTGATCAAGCAAAGCGGAGTAGCTGATTATGGCTGTTGTTCAAGTGAAGCTGGCTGCTAATCCATGTTCAAACTTAAGTTGAAGCTGACAGTCATTGACTGAGTGAAGCTGGGGATCAGCTGGCTAGTGACAATAGTGGTAGTCATGGTGGTGATGGTGATGGTGATGGTGAGGTACCAGTGGTGATTATACAAAAGGGGGTATACAGTATGAGAAATTTGCATTGAACTGTAAAGGGTTATGATATATGGTAATATACCAATAATACTTCTATGATACTTCCATAGCTGTTCAAAAACATAGTAGGCAACCATAATATATGGCAAGTAACCCTAATATGGAGTTAACGGCCATAGTCAATCTTACTTACAGTAGCACAGAAGCTATCCCTCACAATGTCACTTCTCCATACATCTTTCATTTTGAACTTCAAGTGCATCTGGATTATTATCCTGCTGTAAAGTAAATTGATGCCAGTTACTCATTATAAAATTGATGGTGAATCCATCATACATGGGATAATGAGGTCTATATATCTTGACATGCAGTCTGATCTACATACCATGTCAAGACATAGAATGTCACAGTATCAATTCACTATGACATGCTAAGACCCTCTGGAAATGTCAGAGTAACAATTGCACTGCACTTGTTTATCACTTGGTTGATATGAAGTATCAAACTATGTCACAATTTGTCAGCCACCAGAGAATCTACCCCACGAAGGTTTGTGTATATACTTTACTTCCAGTACAGTCGATCTGAATAAATGATAATCTGTTCAATAGTGACTTCTGACTCCATATGCAATTGGACTATTGTTTGTTATAATATCTGGAAAATATAGCTAAATTTGTTGGAAGAATGCTATGGATCCTTAGATATGATTTTATTTGTGGCTTCAGATAGATAGGTGTCACTCACTATTGTTGGCAGAACTCATTGGTCTAAGTCATTGGATGTCATGGAGAATGCAATTATTTTTGACTTTTCAAATATAGTAGGAAGAGGTGGATACTGCTCCTGAGGGCACTAAGTGCATTCTGATGGTATTCAAGTGTAGGTTTGGTATGGCAGTGGTAGCTGGTGATTCATATGAAGCTGGTGACAAATTAGATAAATATCAAGTTGTTGAGATACCCTTCAAGCAGTATGGCAAAGGCTGCAAGCTAGACCTCCACCATGTGCTTGTGCTCCACACCAGTCCATTCTTTCACATGGATAAGATCAATCCCTCTCTGGTGCATATTAGAGAAGCGTCAAACGTTGGATAATTATTCAGCTATCAGGTCCAAATATTTCTTGACCATGAATGTTAGACAGAAATCCAACAATCCATTTCCAAGTGTAATTATGAATAAGCCATGCAGAAGCTGGTACATTGGGTGAACAAGTGTGTGACTGAGGATAATACAACCTGTATAGACATTGACACAATATGGACAGTCAGTCGACTTTCCAAGCCCCACATTCTTGCCATTAGTTGTTGACTATTGTTGGTATCATTGGGAATGGCTTTACCTGGGCTCCCAGCCAAAGTTGGGGATGTTATCCAGATATATCTCATATTGATGGCACCAATCATTTTTCACCTTGTGATAGTATTCTGCCCTGGGTGGTCTGCAAGAAATATTGCAATTTGTGGAACTGTGTAACAAGTATGATGGTTGGCACACAGAACTGCTACATTGCAGGTTGTTACCTGCTGTGGAGTCTATTATATGATTGCAATAGATACATAATAGACTAACCTATTGGAAAGGGTTAATGGGCCAGTTTGACATTTTGGTAACATACCTATTAGGAATAATCTGTATACATTAAATCATTGTCTCTTTGCCCTATACAGGTTGTTGATAGTGAAAGAACCCAAGTCAGCTGTAAGTTGATGCTCCACATAGAGAGTATAGTTGTGTCACAGCTGGGTATAATGAGGACAACTATTGATTTAGCTGGCCAAGATGTGTAGGATGTGTTAGAAATAAGCAATGAGATTCCCATATTGAGAGAAATCCTATCAACACCAGAGCTGACAGTTTTGACAGGGTATCTGAGACAATGTCACCCTGAAACTCTCCACAATCCTTGCTGACATACTCTTCAACACATTCTCTGACATGCTCTCAGAAATACTCTCACTGACAATCTGACTTGGATTGTCTCTAAGAAGGTCTCTCACAGGGTCACTGACTAAGTCACTGATGGGGTCTCTGACTGGGTCTCTGATCTGCTCTCTGAAGTGCAGTCTCTAACATGTTCACCCTGACATGCTTACTCTGACATGCTTTCTCAGATATGTCTGAACTTACTCTGTCTGACTTGGTTGCTCTGATCTGCTATCTCTGTTACTCTCTAACATGGTCACTTGAATACTCAAACTCACACATATAGAATGAAATTCTGACAAGAAACAATCGCTGATAATAAAACAGAACCTGCCTTCAATCTTAACTGCCAAACCATGCTTCTCATCTCAGCATGAATATGACTCCCACAGGTATTCAATTGTGTGACCAGCATGTATGAGTGATGGTTATTGAATGGGGTGTTGCATATACAGGTCTCAGCCCGAGATGAGCCTTGTATGGCCGGAGCGGAGAAGTCTTGTATGACCGGAGCGGCCGTGTCTTGAATGGCTGGAGTGGATGTGTCTTGTATGGCCGGAGCAGATGTGTTTCGTATGGCCCGAGATGACTGTTGACTCTGATACGGGCTGATGGCATTCGGGTGTACTTGCACTCTCATATATATTGGCCTTTTGGCACTCTTAGATAGAATAATTAAGCTTATCTAAGATCACTATTTCAACAGGTTTTGAGCCGGGCTATCACTAGTATCTAAAAATCTCACGATCTTTCCTACGATCTCTTTCACGATCTTCAAAAGAGCCTCAAGAACGCTACTCCTTACCACCGTAGCAACAACCGCATAAACACTAAAACTCAACACCAGGATCACACAATTTCTTCCTCCAAACCCGCCTTCAACAATACCAGCTGGGGCGACATTCCTAAGCTAACTCATACCAACTACGACAAATGGAGAGACGACATGATACTCATACTACAAGCCATGAGAGCATTTGCAATTGTCGCCGGAGATGACCCTAAACCGCAGCCTTCTGATTTCGACCATGATGACGACAATGGTGATTGGAAGGCTGAAGAAGCCGAAGCCGCGTGTATGATGAGACTTTCCTGTTCCCCCGAAGTATGGCATATAGTCAAGGGAATGGGAAACCCTCTCGAAATGTGGAATACGCTAGAAACCAGCCTGGACACCACCGGATCTTATATCAGCAGACAGCACATGATTCGCCAGTTCTGTGCTTGCTGACCTAAGGAGGACGAACCACCTAAAGCATACTTCACCAAGCTCAGTAACTACAGCATACAACGGGACAATACCAATGATGCTATAACCAATCGAGACTTCCGCACGCAAATATTCACATCACCGCCATCACAGTATGCGATGATATTAATGGTCCTGAAGCATAGATGGCCTTTACCTACACCCGAAGAAGCCATGCATGAGCTGTTAGAAGAAGATACTACAGCCAGCCTCACCAAAGAACTCGGAGATGCATCCACGGGGGCTGCCCTTGACTCGCAACGTGGCAGCTACCCTGGCCGAGGCCGAGGCCAAGGGCGTGGGCGTGGTGGTCGCGGAGGACGCGCTTGACACGGTGGACGCGGTGAACATGGTGGAAATGGTGGATCCGGAGACAGTCACGAAAGTAAGTGCACCTATTGCACAATTGACAGCCATACTACAGATGCATACAGAAAGCGCAAACGCATGCAGGAGGGAGGAAACAACGGAAATGATGAGCGCATTTGCTTCCAGTGTGGGCTCCCAGGCCACGTCAAAGTTGATTGCATCCCCTACAAACGTTTAAAGGAGTAGTGGAAAGTAAAGATAACCACTGCTACAGCAGCCCTCGCTATGACCGGAGACTGCAATCCCTTCAGAGTAACCGCCTGGCCTCTCGACGCCGCCGCGGCTCCGAAGTGGGTCATTGATTCCGGAGCATCACACCACATGTGCAATGACTGCTGCAGCTTGTGAACGTTTGAAAAACTCTCACTTCCAATAGCAATTGAACTCGGAGACGACAATTCAGTCACCGCCACCCAATATGGCTTCGTCAATGTCATACCAGGCTCTCAAGTCGAAGCTCTCCATACTCCCACTGTTCGACTTTCCCTTCTGTCGATCAACCAATTGGATCTGGGTGGGCATACGACTATATTTAGGGAAGGAAAATGCTCCATACCTTCGCCATCATCTTGTACTCTCGCAGCATAACTAATCAATGGCATATATATAATCGTCCCTGCAACCGCACTCCTATCATTGACTACCAAGAGCGGGAGAAAGAGAAAGAGAGACAGCTCACTTCCAAGAGTAATAATCAACGAACCTACAATCAAGTCTTCAGTGTCACCTATGATTGCACCTACAAGTCCACCTGCTTCCTCTGTTCTAAAGTCAAGACTATAACACCGACAACTAGCTCATTTGGATCCTACTGCCATACAGTCTATAGTCGAGGGATATACACACGATGATTCTATGTGCACAGTCTGCATCCAGGCCAAGCACAAACAACGGATTATCAAAGAAGCAGTCAAGCGCACTACGAAGCCCTTTGAACTTGTACATTCGGATGTGTGCAGTCCCTTCTCTACACCAACCTTCGGAGACAATCGATATTACATAGTATTCATTGACGACGACATGAAGTACACAGCCGTATAGCTGCTCCCAAACAAGAAAGACGAGACCTGCACCTCCGCCTACCAGTCATTTCAGGCCCGGGTAGATTCAATGGGATACGAGATCAAGCGATTCCGGTGGGACAATGGACGGGGAGAATACGACAATAAGACCTTCCGATATGTCCTCGGGGCCCGCGGTACAACATACGAGCCATGCCCTCCATACGCCCACCTTAAGAATGGTGTTGCCAAACGCATGATCCGTACAATCACTGAAAAGGCCCGGGCGATGATGATTGACTCCAACGTTCCAGTTAAGTTCTGGGGAGAAGCAGTTAATACCGCAGTCTATCTCCATCAGAGATCACCAAAGGAAGGCCTGAAAAGAAATAACCGCGATGGCTACCAAGCACTGTACGAAACACCATCCGAGATGCTGCATGGATTTGGAAAATCTACGCACGATGCCGACAGTAAGAAGATATCGTATCCAACTTCTCTGCAAAACCTACACCGATTGAGATGTTATGCCAGCAGACTCATCCCGGAAGGCCAATGCCGTGGCAAATCCGCCCGAGTTCAAAACCATGCATGATGGTAGGCTACACACACGACTCAAAAATGTTGTGGAGGATATGGGATCCCGAATTCCAGAATGTGAATCCCCAATCAGAGGTCATCTTCAACCAAGAGAGAAATGCACAGTTGTCATGCCTGCATGAAAGCAATGAGATCGATACCGATAAGTTTGGACTATCAGAAGACGAGGAATATATCAAGGAAACAGATACCGGAGATGAGCCTCTCCAAAGACAAGACAGTCAACCTACACAGTCAGGTAAGAGATCCACATCTCACATGCATGAAGCTCCTGACAAGAAAGCAGAAAACGGCCACAGCTGGCGCCTCCGCCGAGAGGATCAGACTGCTCAGCATTCAGCAGCCGACACAGAAAACCTCGCCCACAGCCGGCGCCTCTTTAGAAATGATCAGACTGCCTGGCGCTCAGCAGCAGCAATCAAGAAATCGAGCCAAGTACCGCCAGCAGCTGCAGCTACAGCTCCGCTGTCAGCGAGTCGTGTCACAAGAAGTCAAGATACAACCTCCGCAGAAGCGTTAACGGCATCCGCAGCAGATCCATTTACGTATGCGGAAGCTATGGACAGCCCTCAACGAGATCACTGGAAAAGAGCCATGGAGGAAGAAAACACATCGATCCTGCTCAATAACACCTTCTCTACTCTCAACTCTCGGGAAGCACGGCAACTTCAAGTTAAGCCGATTGGATCCAAGTGGGTTTATAGAACTAAACGCAATCGTGACGGGTCCACACAGTAGAACGCACGGCTAGTCATAAAGGGATATGAGCAGACGGATTTCGGTGTGACTTATGCCCCGGTTGGGAAGCTTAATACGTTTCGGTATGTCATCTCTCTCATCAGGGGATATGGATCGAATATGGACCACTTGGATGTAGATACCGCCTTCCTAAATCCCGAAATCGACGATGACAATATCTATATGACTCTACAAGAAGGATGGCAAGAATGTCTTAACGCCCCCTAAATCCTCGTTAGACTCAGAAAAGCTCTGTAAGGTCTTGAACATGGTCCGCGGTTATGGCATGACAATATCAATGGTTTTCTCCTCTCTCTTGGGTTCACACAATCCTCAGCCGATCCCAATCTCTATCTCCGCAGAGACAGTATTGTGATACGTCTGTATGTCGACGATATCTCCATGTCATACCTGGAGGCTCCTACCAAAGCCGCGATTGAAGTCAAAGCGAAACTCTCAGAGACATATATGATCACAAACCTCGGCCCGGCACGCCAATTCCTCGGCATCGAGATACACTGCAATGGTACCGGGATCAGTCTCGGTCAGAAAGCCTATATCACCACATTCCTCAGATGATTTCGGCATGGAGCATACTCACAGTGTCTTGACGCCCATGGATCCCAAGGTAAAGTTGGACTTGGCCAAGGATTGGGTGGAGAAGGAATTGGACGATATCACGTGCTATCAGGCAGTCGTGGGATCACTGATGTACACAGCACTTGCAACTTGACCAGATATCTCGTATGCGGTTGCTGCTCTCTCTCGTTACAATTTGCGGCGTTTCACCAGCCATATGACTGCTGTTACGAGAGTCCTTCAGTATCTCAAATCTACAGCTGACTTTCGCTTACACTTCGACCGCAACGACATCGGCAATAGTCTCGTAGGGTACTCGGATTCCGATTGCGCCGATGACAGCGCAGACGACAAATCTCAGGGAGGCCATGCGTTTCTCGCCAGCAATGGAGCTATCTCGTGGCAGTCTCGAAAGTAAAGTCTCATCACCATGTCAACTCTCAAGGCCGAGTTCATCGCATGCTCGGAGGCCTCTAGAGAAGCGAAATGGTTACTTCAATGACAGAACGACGTTCACGACCAAGACTCACCACCGCTGCCAATCAACTTCGATAATCGGGGTGCTCTCACTCTCATCAGCATGGGAATCATCAAAGCTCGAACTAAGCTCATCAACGTTTGCTATCACAACAGTCTAGATCTGCATAGACGACGAATAGTCAACTACTCCTATGTACACACAGACGAAAATGTGGCAGATATACTCAGGAAAGCACTTACTAAAGACAAGCATACGAAGTTTACAAAAGCGATGGGTTTATGGTAATTGGAGGTCCATTGGAGGTCAATTGGAGGCTGTGAGAATACGGATTTCGTTGTTTATATGGATGGCCATCCTCAGGCTATGGTAGTACTCTTTCCCTGCTCACTTGCCACGCAGGGTTTCAAGGGGGCCATTCTGGGCATCATTGGTTGTTTGGTTTTCTTGCTCCACAGAGCGTAGCAAGTGGGGGGAGTGTTGCATATACAGGTCTCAGCGAGAGATGAGCCTCGTATGGCGGGAGTGAAGATGTCTTGAATGACCGGAGTGGACTTGTCTCGTCTGGCCAGGGCGGACCTGTCTTGCATGGCTGGAGCGGACGTGTCTTGTATGGCCAGAGATGACTGTTGACTCTGATACGGGCTGATGGCATTCAGCCGTACTTGCAATCTCATATATATTGGCATTGTGGCCCTCTTAGATAGAATAATTAAGCTTATCTAAGATCACAATTTCAACATGGGGAATAATCAAGAAAGCATCTAATTGGTGAGATGGAGTTTCAAAACCCGAATGGAGTTTCTATTCTCCAATACTATCAGAACTCACCTTCTATCCTTGTACAAGTATATCCATTTCATCTAAGCCCACAACAAATTGATATTGCTGATTAGGGTTTTTGGTATTGGTGATGGGTCCAAGAACTCATCCTTTAAAGGATGATGTTGGGATTCTTGTCAACAAGGTTGGTATTTACAATAGAATGACACAGTCGCTATAGTTGTTGTGCAGCAAATTGAACAAGGGGATTCCAGCCATAATGTTCACATGAGTTAACATGTACAGTTTAATCAATTGAAACTCCTAAAATAGACATCATTTCAATGTCAGATTGCTGGTATTGTATATTGTTGTCAAATTGGAGTATGTCTTCTGCTAAATTGTTGTCCATCTGAAGTTGAAGGATTGCTAGCATTTGGGTAATGACAAGCAAGTGTTGAATGGCAGTGACTTGTAAGACCACTTTGTAGGGAAAAAACTTGGCCATATGAAGTTTAAATAACAAACAATAGTGTTGAAAATGAAAGATTGCAATTTACAGTGAGCTGAAGCTGAGAATAGTTTCAGTAAGACTTCCATTATGTGTCTCAATGCCGTTTTGTCAGCCTACCATATACATACTAGGATGCTTGTCTAACGTTCTGTGATTATTGTAATACACTATTACTAAGGTGAGCATATAGAATATTTAACTATACTTGTTTCGTTGTGTCAAAAGCTGGTAAGTCTCACATCTATTTGACATTTTCACCTTTTCTATACAGAATCATGTAAGCTAATGTCTCAGCCATGTACTATTCAGTATTTCTATTTGATATAACCTCTGGAAATCATCCACACCTTGTTGGATTTGGCCTTTCAAATAACGACCCAGATTTTGGTATCTTCCCTTTTGACCTGTCTTAACTAGCTTGTATTTTTCTTCTTTAGACCATTTTCATTTCAATCTTCAGCGTGTTCTCTGTCAGATTAACTAGCATATTTTGATGGCTTTAGAACTAGGTATTGCAGTGGTGATCCCTTTGAGTGTGGGTTGAGAGCACATCTAGTACAAGTTGGTGCATAACACATACAACATGTACGTAATGACTCAAATCAACCAATGTTTACTTCTTGAGGGTTGTGTCCACTCAGCAATTCTCATATGCACTCTATAATCCTCAACAGATCTCAGAAAGCATGATATCCACCAAACAATCATTGTCTTAGCTCTACTACCTGCCTTCCAGAGAATGTCTACTAGTATTTCCAACACATATAGAGAAATGTAAGCCTCAGTAAGGATAATCACCCAGGATATTGATGTACTGAACAGCCAGTCCCCAATTCCTGAATGCCTTGCATCTGTCTAGCAATGGAAAACTACATATACTCTCTCCTCTATACCTTCATACACCATATATTAAATTGTACACCCAAGTGTTTGATGTGGCAAAAATCTTAGTCAAGGTTAGCAAATATGACGCTAACATTGACACACTGATATTCTGTCTCTGAAATGGACTATCTGATATTAATTGTCTGTCATTGAGTCTCTGACATTGACTGATATTGATTTTACAAACAGGAGTTTACCATCATCTGCAAGACGCTTGCTGAAAACCACTGGGATATTCTAAATCTCATACTGGACACAGTGCTGAATGAAAGTAATGTCTGTATAATATACAGACTGAACCAATCCTTACAGAGAAGAGTCTCCAAAATGGCCACCACTTTATCCGATGTATTCCAGCCATACCCCACAAGCAAGTGAATGACAACCATTCACTCTGTGATAAGGCCAATATTCCCAATAAGCCTTGCACAAAAGATAACGATTACATCAGCTCTATCATTACATCAGATCTTGTTCCTTTCTAATAATGTGATCGATGGTACATCAGATGTGTGTACAGGGTCTATGACATACATTATATCAAGGTTAACTGTATTGCAGCAAATGTGTCATTCAGTAGCATGGGGTAGGATAACAAATTGTAGAATCACTACACAAATGGCAGCATTGCCCAGGACATTGTCCCCATCAGTTACAGCAGTTTTCAGAGATGTTCTGGCTTCCACCTTGGACCCTGTTCAGATTAACTGTCATTGCAGAGCTCTTTAGTGATTCTTTTCATATGAAATGATATGCACCATCCCTTGCAAAGCTCACTCTTGGATATCGGCTACAGCAGGCCAGAATGCCATGCAGTCATCTCACCAGATCCCTGTTGTGGAAGGCGACTCATCTTGTTATCAATGCCAAGATGGCAGTGATAACTGCTATGATTATTTTATCATGTGGATGAAAGATGCTCACAAAGTAGATATCGCAGAAAACTGGAAAAGGCATAGAGGCCTGAGACAGTTGACAAGGAATTCTGATGTGCCACAAAGATGTGAGTGACTTGTTGCTGTTGTTATGTGGCAATATAATTTTGCAACATATTCGCCAGCTGTTGACCTCTGATTACCAGGTACAACTTCACCTCTCAGAAATAGTATATTCATCAGATTTAAACCAATTGACAGTCCATTGTGTGAATCAAGCTGGAATTGACTATCTCACCTTTACAGTAAGTCAGAATCATCTGATGGTGACCTTCATTAGCATTAACCAAACAGGTATGGAGGACAATACACACAAAGAATTCAAATGTATAAAAACCAATCTGCTTAACCTGGAATTGCCATCGAGCATTAGGGTGATAGAGCGGAGGGCACTTAGTGAATTGTTGCTTACCGGCATATTCGACAGTTCAGAGAATTGTATTCGTGCTGATAGATCAAATGATATAGAATAGTAGGTGGAGGAGGAGGAGCAGGATCGGCAGCAGGAGCTGAAGGAGAAGGAGGAGGAAGACACAAGAGCAACCTGGGATGCCAGAGGACTAGAACAGAGTCAATCTGGGGATTGTGCCATTTACAAATGATATACAATAGAGAAATTCCCCAAGCTGGACTATGGAACACCAGTAATAAAATTAAGAGATTCCAAAGGCAGAAGAAGTAGATCAGTTAGATGCTGAGTACCAGTACACTACTCTAATGGAATTACAGGGAGCCAACTATCCAAGTTGCAAGCATAGAAGTAAGACTATACTGATAATGCCAATGTGGACTGGAGAGTAACTGCTATTGTTTGAGTGGTCGCTGCCTGACCTGTAGAGCTTCTGTTTGAGTACAACAACTGTCCAAGCTACTGTATAAGGCATTGTCAAAACTCAGCTGTATTCAGAGCTGAGCAGCTATTAGAGCACAGTCACTGTCTGAGCTGCCATGAGAATATCACCATAAACCAAATTAATACTTACAGGTTAACAGAGCTGATGGATAATCAGAAATTTCAAAGAGTATACTGGGATAAGTCAAAGTGAGCATTAGGCATCACCATGGAGACTGAGACTTACAAACTGCTCCACAAACCCAAGCACTTACGTTCTCACAATATTATCAAAGTTAATTGAATGTTAGACATGCAGGATAGCTTTGTGAAGAGTAGTTTAGAGTCTGATGACTGTGTAACTGACTATGCTAGACCCTGCTATACTCTTGAGATATACTGCTCACCACACTGACCCTTATCAGACTCTGACAGCACTGGTAGTAATGTGGCACCAGGTTAATGGCTATAAACACAATTTCAACAATTCACCTACTGGGTTTAACAAATGGAAGACTGATGTAAACTACGGCGAAGAGGAAGTTGGAGGTGGTGAGATGGTTGAAGTGGAGCCATGAATGCCACACTGGGAGGTGCACCTCTCTATAATGAGTCAATTACATAAGCGGAATACACACCACTACACTGTCTTCTTCAGCAACATGTAAACCAGTCCGGAAGCCACACTCAAACCTCCCAGACACTCTGGTTGCCCTCACCAGTGCTTCCAAGTCCTTCCAGATGCTCCCAGGCCCCCCTGGAGCTTGGCAATGTGCTCTCAGACTCCTCAAGAGCATTCTCGGGTGCTCCTGAAAGCACCTGCAGTTGTGGAGGAGCATTCAAGATGCTACGAGATTTGACAATTAGGATGGTCAAATTTTGGAGCTCCTAGGTCCTCGGTGCAGATCTGGGGGAGACTTCGAGAGCAGTTGAGACTGCTGGGGAGCTCTGCAGGAGACTTGGTGCCATATTCCCACAGGAGTAGTTCTTAGGGTTCCACAGCCACAAGGCATTTCGTTGATCATATTCGTCTTTATTCCAGTCACAAGATTCGCCACACCATTATATGGCATTTATTAGCTAAGTCTCTCTATCTAGATACATGTGGAGATGGACTCAGCAACAGGGAGTATATATTTGGGAGACCCCAGGATAGATAGACATCATCCCATTATATGAAATACAAACTCTATCTTTCCCAGCTTGTCGACTCATGCTCCCTTGCCAAGCATTCATAGATCCACGCAATTTGTGTAGTTCATCATGGCAGAGTATCCTCCCACCCTCTTCCTACACTACTTGAGCCAGAACTGCTCTTTCTCAAGAATTCCCATCCGATGACATGCAAGGTGCGGTGGAGTCTTGATGATGGGCTGTCTGCCTGTTAGCTCCACCGTTGTACCACACTGTGATCGAGTGTACCAAATGATGCACACTGAGGTCGCGATCGTGCGAGTTTAGAGTCAGTGATCGTGCGAACTTGGATGCCGCAAAGGAGTGAGTTTGGAGATACGCTTGGAGGCAGTGATCAAGCGAGTGTGGAGATGAACTTGGAGGCTGCAATCGAGCGAGTTTGCAGATATGCACTTGGAGGCCATGATTGTGCGAACTTTGAGGCTGCAATCGAGCGAGAATGGAGATACACTTGGAGGCTGTGATCGATGGAGTCTGGAGATGCACTTGGAGGCCATGATTGAGCGAGATTGGAGGAGAACTTGGAGGTGGTCAATCTGGAGGCGATAGTTCGGGAGGGAGGTGTGATGGGAGCTGAGACTGTATTCATTGGTTAACTTGTAATTGTGGGAATGTAGAAAATTGAGTAAAACATGGTCTGCCGAGAGATGAGAGACTGGCTGGGAGTGGGAGACAGTTGATCTTGGGATGATGCAGTATGTGGTGTATGCAGTACTCAGTGTATGCTGTACTCAGTGTATGCTGAACTCGGTGTTTGCTGTACTTGGTGTTAACACTTGATCATGGGATGGAGACATACAGAGGGACGACTTAACTTCGTGATCTTTAGTGATGGTAGAGTTGACGACAAGAAAGTGGGAGATGAGACGAGGTGGGGGAAATCATGACGAGAAACCGGGACTTGCGAGAATTTCATGTCCAAGTCAATTTCCAATCCCCGATACAGTAGGTATGAGTTCTGATCCGGCGTGTAATTGCACCGATAGGAGGTCTTCCCAACCTAATCAGGCGAGTTGTACCGCTGATTCCTCATATCTGTCAGTATTCATCACATCGTTCTCATTGTCATCCACCATCTCTCTCTGTCTCGTCCACAACTCAACCATCATCGCAGAACACCAAGTTAAGTCATCACTCTCTAACTCTCCATGCCATGATCAGGAGTTGACACCAAGTACAGCATACACCGAGTACAAGCATACACCGAGTACAAGCAAAGACCGCGAACAGCATACACCTAGTACACCATACCCCCGAGATTGAAGGTCTTCCCTTCATTCTCACGATTATAAGTTGACCCCTGAATGTAGCTTCAGCTTCCGGCGTGCCCCTCTACATAATTGGCAGCCATCAGCCAGCTCTCTATGAGAGCATAATGGTAAGGTCGACTTGTCACATTCCCATGGTTGCGAGTTGACTAACTTATGCATAGAGTCTCAGCACCCTGTGCGCCGGCCCTCGACCGCCTCCGAGTACTCATCCAATCACGCTCGATCACTGCCTCCAAGTGTATCTCCCAACTCACAAGACCACGGCCTCCAAGTGTATCTCCAGACTCACTCGATTATGGCCTGCAAGTTTGCACGAGCATCCTCTCTAAAGCGGATCTCCAAACTCGCTCGATCGTGGCCTCCAAGTGCATCTCCAACCTCGCTCGATCACGGCCTGCAAGTGCACCTCCAAACTTGCTCCATCACGGCCTCCAAGTGTATCTCCAAACTTCCTCCATTGTGGCCTCCAAGTTCGTGCGATCATGGCCTCCAAGTGCATCTCCAAACTCGCCTGATGATGATTTTGGAGTGCATTTCTATGTTCGGTCCATCACGGTCTCCCAGTGTATCTCCAAATACGCTCGAGTACTGCCTCCAAGTGCATCTTCCAACTCATTCAATCATGCCCTCAGAGTGTATCTCTGAGTTAACTTGATTGTCAGTGTCAGGCGCACCTCGAATTGCTCTTGAGCACCGCCTGCAGCCAGTCCAGATATACCGTGTGCAGATGGGTAGCTATATAGATACATAGATGCATAGGTACATAGATGAGAATACAAACTGAAGACATGAGTTTTAAAAATCGTTGAACAATAAGTAGTAGCAAAGATTTCCAGGTGCACCTGCAGCATTCCCAAAGATGAGGGCGATTTACCCAGACTGCTCTACTGTGATTCGAGGTGCTTCTTGAATTGTCGCTAGTGCTCCCAGGCTTGTCGTCGGCGCTCCCAGGCTTGTAGCTGGTGAACCCAGGTGCGCCCAAAGTACTCTCCGGCGCTCCGAGGTGTTCCCAAACTTATCACAATCACTCCCATGGTGCTCCTGTACCAGTCATCAGAGATCCCAGTTCCTCTGAAGGCTGGCCGGAATGCCCTCCTAGGGTCTGATACTCTCCTGAAATTGACACATCTATGTTTACACTCCACATCCTCTCAGACACTACTGGAGGATCCCAGTGACAAAATACATTTTGCTGATGTTGAAGCTAAGGTTTGACTAGATTCAAACTGATGGTTGCAAAATTGGACACTGTGGTGACTAAGTTCACTGAGTGAACTCCACATCTCTATTATGGTACTTCTTTCAGCAGGAAGACATCTCATAGAGTAACTGAGTATGGTAAACCCTGGAGTACACATGTAATCCAGAGTATTCAGTATTTGCAGAAGTAGTTCAACTATCAGGAAGCCAATGGTTGAGGAGTTTTGGACCCTGGCCAAATTCATGTTCTTGTTTTACATGTGGAGAACAGATGGAGAATAAGTGGGACCACAGTCAGTAGGTATTGGAAACAGACTGTTGTGATTAGACTATACATCGGAGATCCCATTTACTTAGTCTGGAGGTGCAATACAGCTGCATGTTACTGCCACCACCATAGTTAAACATTTTTGAAAACATGTATTTTATCTTGCATTGTTCATTATAGTTGACACTATAGCTGCTGCTGGGTACATTCAGCAATGTTCTGAATCCTCATAACCATATGGTTATGAACAGGAGTATTGTCTCAGGCACTAAACCTTGTGCATGAATTAAACCAGTTGAAAATCTGTACAAGAAAGGCACACAATTCAGATGGCAGGTTTACAGCATAACAATCATTATGACTTACGATGCATATATGTTACCCAAGATCAACACAGTGAGGAGATTAATGATGGCCACACAAACATTAGATATTGTAAATAGATGGCACTGCAATAAGGAATCAATTTGAAAGTAAGCGTTTGCTGTTTGATGTACACTAATGTGATGGTGAAAAATACTGAGTCATATCCTGTTCAATAACCCAAAGTGCATCATGACCATCACTTGTTTGCCAGTAATCACCAACCTTGTTCCATTCATGATATTACTTTGAGCAGGAATATTTTACATTTTTGTGGTTAACAGTTGCCATATAAGACAGAGGACGACAATCACAGGGCTTGCCTCTACCCAGGCCAAATGTTGAATAACAGGAAACCTTTCTGTCCCCATTGGAGGTTTATTTGCCTAATCTCTGTGGCAATCATTGGTAACCGTTTCATGATAGATCTGGAAACGACTTTGTCAAAATAATTATCAACATTACCTTTCCGTGATGTTGATACTTGTAGACCAAACTTGATGATGCGGCGAATGGTTATTTCTGAATTTGTAAAGGATTTCGAAGGGAGGACAGAATGAATACAACATTCTTCGAAGTTCAAGAGTATGAGATATGACGAGATTCAAGGTGTATCGAGATGTGGCGCACAAAGAGTCCTTGGCTCAAATAATATCTCTCGATCACTTCTTTTGTGAAAGGCAATTGATACAAGGTGATACTGTCGGTATATTGACCACTTATCCAGTTGCTGGTGGAATAGATTTGTACTCCCTTTACATTCCCATTTTATGCAACTCACATTAACTCTTTTAACTTTGTTATTTAAATTTGTTATTGACTCTTTGTTTGCCAATGATACTGAGTACAGTACTACCACCTGGTAGGTTACAATCATTGTGCTATCAATAACGAATTGCTGATAAAAATATATCTGCGGAGAAGTTATGTATTCACAGTGTGTGAGCAACAGTCGTGGTCTGATTTGATCTGATATTCGATGAGGGCATAGACATACATAATGATTGCGAAATTTCCATCATGTTAGAACAGGGTTTAAATTCCTCATTGGACTATCAGACATGGGCACCAATCTGGAAGATTGGTCATGTACAAATGAAATGTGCAACCTGATTGGTTAACAAGAGGTTGATTGGTTGGTCAATACAATGCAATATGTCGATGAATCAATTACCAGTAATATATATTGTGCAGAATACTCGAAACTCTGCCCGTGAGGATATTAATTTTGCTTCGGATGAAGTACATAATGTCATAATTTGGCAGATTGCCTCCTAGTGACTCTGATCTGCGGTGATTGGTCAACACAATAATGTAATCAATTTTATTTAATTTGTAATTATTTAATACTGTCAAATCTTGTGACTGCAGATTAGTTGATTCTGAGTTAGTGTTTGGATGACCAGATTCATTATAGTTTGAATGATGTGATTGGATTACAGGTTTGTTGGGATTTCCAGATCCATGTGAGTTTCTGGGTTAGCCATTCTCAGTAGCTGGATTTGTTTGGATATCAGTATTTGCTCTGTTGGAGTTTGGATTACTTATGGATTATCTCATGCTGTTGTCATGTTGCAAGATATAGTGCTGCATTGATTGATAGTACTAAAAAATATGGTGATTCAGTACTTGACTGCAACTGCTGACATATATGACCACCACTCTGACAGTAGCCACTTTAACTGCAGTCACTGTGACTCCTGCCACACTGAAAGCATCCACTGTGATAGCAGCCATCTAAGAGTAACTCTCAAACAACAACTCTCACAACAGCTCCAACAGTAACTTGCCAAAGAGATTGCGATGAAGTTACTTGGTGGCGAGGAAGTTTTGATCATTTAATAATGTGTAATCTGCACTGTTGAGTACTCATCATGCATATTGCCCAGCATGTACTCCACAGCCAAGCTGAAAATAAATGATGCTTTCGATACTGGCTAAAACTACATTACTGGCACACTGCAAGGTTAACTAATAACAAAATGCATTCATACTGATAAAGGTGTAGATTACCCCCTGATGATGAAAAATGCAAATAATATAAATGTGTATTTGTGAAGCACAATAGTTCTGTCCAATAACATATTCCTATAAACTGGGTTTAGGCCAAAGTTTATAGTTAGGGTATATTCACTTCTGAAATACACAAGACACTACGAATCCTGAGGTGGAATGCTTTACTCATCCAAATTGGGATTTCACTTGGCATGTAATTCATGAACATTGGTACAGAGTGGATGCATGTAGTGGTACCCCTTCTCTTTATCCGGTTAACTAATTTATTATCAATGGGCCAGCACATTTTCAGACTTTAGAATGAGTGGCCAGTTGTAGCAACCATTGTCAGGTAGTAAGGTAAACAATATCATTGGTAAAGAATGGAACTCTGAGCCACATGAGAGTTCAAATCCTATTTGATATGATGCTACAACCATAGTACTCCACAACCTATATATGCTTTACACTCCCACAGTATAGTCGCCGAGACTTGCAGAATTCACAGCCAATCCTTGGACCACACAGCACACTGTGAGGGGTCGGTGCTAGTGACATTTCTGTCTAATGTCTAGCCACTCATTGAACTACAATGAGTTTCTAATATTGATATATCCATGTCAATTATTGTAAAGGCATGTACACCTATACTGGACTGCAGATGAGTGATGTGGTAATATGGTTGCACACCAGAGCGAGTGAGTATAGATGTGGAATAGAGTGGTATGATATTCAATACCGATCTAAGTGCCGAAGTTGCGACCTATATACATTGGCCCTTACCTGACCTCTAGTCACGTGTTGCCATTTCATTATCCCCCTCTTGAGGTGTAGACCTCCTGGGCTGACAAAGCTAGTATAAGAGAAAAGAACGAAATGGAAACAAAGAATGAAATAATCACCTTACATACACAATCGTACAAACCCTTAAGGCACAAAACTAATCCGTCCAGCTCGATGGCGACCATGTGGCAGATTCGGCACACCGCGAAACTCCGCCTCCATGGGAATGTGGTGAGACCAATGCCGATGCCATTTATACCGGGCCAAGATCCAATTCAAGAGAAGAAAAGCAAATAATGACAGAAAAGTACAAATGAAACATCCAACAGCTTCCATGTCCTCCGTACCCCTACCCTCAAACTCCATACCTCTATACCCGTGGCTGGTGCGGATGCTTTTCATGAACCCTGACAACCAGATCTTGGGTGTCGTCATGCTGCTCCGCCAATTACCAGCTTGTGCATATGTGGTTCATCAGCAAAAAATATTTCCGTCCGGGCGGAATAGCTCCGTCAGAGTGGACGCGCTCCGTCAGAGCCGTCAGAGACACCCCGGGGGCGGATTACTCTGCGCCCAGCGTCAAGACCACGCGTCGCGTCACATATCGCTCTCCTATCGCCGTTTCGCCATTTCTTCTCGCTCTGTCGGTCTCCAACTTTAAACAAACACTCTGGCGTTGTGGCCAACTGTGACCAGACTTCGGAATGTGTTCATTGGGTACACGCTTGCATCGGGATTGCAATGCAATGGGTGACGCTGCGAAAATCTCTCCTCGCGTTCCTTCTACATTAAGCTCGAGGAGCGTAG